>ODAI012077568.1_pt1 | contig 13502 bp, 10 predicted proteins | sample 1539321 | NCBI WGS metagenome assembly ODAI01 (sample SAMN02144231, study PRJEB22623) | gut metagenome | biome: sheep rumen | host: Ovis aries | place: New Zealand
GAGGCGGGGGTGATCTCTCCGATAGCGGAGAGGTGTCCGCAAGGACAGAGTGGCTGACCGACAGAACATGGCTTGCGGTTATATTCTGGCAGAGAGCATTCTGATCCTTGCCTTGACGACTTCCCGTATTATCTCTGCCCTTTGTGGACTTATATATCTTTCTGCCCTTTTGTCTGAAAAAACAGCATCTATATCAGCGCCTATGTCCTCCAATCTTTCGGGGACAAAGAGGCTTCTGTCGGAGACAAGCTTTATCTGCTCATTATGAAAAGGTGCGAAGGGCTGTGATTCGATATCCATGTCACACACTATATCCTCTGTAGGGGTATCATATCTTAGACCTGTCCCGCTGTCATATATAGGTGCAAAGCCTGTATATTCAAGGGTATCCGCATTCCGTATGACTCCGAAATTGCCTGTGTGCCTGTCCTGATTGGCTGTTATATAGTCAAGTATCAGCATTTCATCAAGGCTTTTCAGGTATCCCGGTATTTTCAGATGCTCACAGCATCTGAGAAAATGCTCATACTTGCTCTCGCCCTCAGATTGGGAACATAAAGTACAATATATCAAATCTGTCTGTTATGTCTCATATATCTATTTTATGGGGCATTAGAAAGGCTGTATCGTGTAAGAGATCTATCATCGTCAAGTACCTTTTAGCCTCCGGTTAGGATAAGCGTAGCGTCTGCAATGCCCTCTATCATATCCTCCGTCGCACCGAGATCTTTCAGATTCATCACAAGTCCTATTTCCTTCATCTAGCTTTCCATAGCGGAAAGCACTTCGTTTACAAGCTGTTCATCAGTCTTTCCGTCACGGGAGATCTTATATGTTATATTAGTAATATTTTGAGCGTTTTGTATAACATGGCTGAATTTGATACCATGATTTGTACATAATAACGATTTTACAAGAGATACAATATATACCTTGACAAATATATTGTCAAGGTATAAAATTGTAATCAAGGAGGCCGTAATATGGACGAAATTGCACGTATGCAGAAATATCTTCTTTTGATTCGTAGAACAGTAGGTTGGACTGCAGAAGAATTTGGAGACAGGATCGGTGTGACGCGGCAAACAATAAATAATATCGAGAACGGTAGAAACAAGCTGACAAAAACACAGTTTATCGCAATGCGTAGTGTTTTAGATGCTGAGATAGCTAATTATCCGGAAGATACAGAGATGCTTAGAGCTTTACTTGAAATTCTTGTCGATAATCCTGATAAATACAGTGATGAGGATAGGGAGAAACTTTTGGCTAAGGCCAATATGATTGCTCCTTCAATACTCTCTGGAGCTTCTACGAGAAAAGAAGTATCAACAGAATGGATTGCTACAGCTGGAGCTTTGATTGGTGGTGCTACGTTGGGACTGATTTTAGCGCCAATAAGTCCGTTTATCGGAGCTACATGGCTCGTAAAAAAAATCTATGACAAGAAAAAAAAGGATTATTAAGTATTATCATGTATGTATGGAGTTAATGTATGTGGTAAGTGTCTGGGTTACGTAAAGGAGATGGTATTATGGAAAAATACAACAAAGAAATACATATTACTAAGGACACAGAAGAAATTGATTTTCATAAAACCATATCAGAAATGATGCAATATGTTAATGCTTCTAACGCAATTAAAAATGTTCAAAGGGGTATTGAATATGTTGTTCAAATCCCAGTAAAGTACAAGGATGCGCTAGAAAAAGGTGAAGTTTTTCTAAATCAAAATTCTAAAACTGGCGTATTATGGCCTACGCTTTACAAAAAGCTTGAAAATGGGAAAAGAGAATTTGTAGATAATCTTCCCATCAAAGAAGAGCAAATGATTCATGGAGATCCTTTTGAAAGCCTTGCTAATAGTTATCATAACATTTGTCTACAACAGCAAATAAGCGATTTAGCTGAAAAAATGGAGCAAACATACAGGATAGTGGAAAGCATAGAACATGGACAGTTGGATGATCGTATTGGTACACTGCTTGCTGGGCGAGATCAAATTCTTCGGGCGTTGAGTTTTGAATCAGATGAACGCATGACTGAGATATCAAATGGCAGAAGCAATTTACTGGTAGGCCAAAATCAGATATTACAGACATTTAAAAGAAAGGTTAGCGATTTTTCGCCAGTCCCTGATAGTTCGTGGAAGCGATTTTGGCTCGAATTTTTGCATAGTGGATACTTAAGGGGAAAAGACAAAGCGTTCGATGATATTCAGGAGTATTATGCTCTATATTTACAGGCAACACAGATGGTAGCTGTATCCTACGTGATCTGTGGTCATAATCCCGAGGCTGAGAAGGTTTTTGCTTCAGCTGAAGATGAAATGAAAAGCATAGATTTTGAGGATTTAAAAACTTTGAGATATATTCATGAAGATGATTCTGAGTTATTATATTATCATGCTGATGAGTATATTGCTATTGAAAGAGAGGTATGTGCAGAGGCAGCAAAGAAATACGATATGATCAGTATCGAAATAAGAGGAGACGAATTATTGGAGGTGTTAAAGAATGACTGAGCCCAAAAGATTTCAGAAGCAAAAGCTAAATGATGATAAGTACATGAAAACAGAAGAAGCAGCAAAGGTTATAAAGAAAGGCGGAACTGTTTTGACCGCGTTTGCCTTGTTTTGCGGGCTCGCAAAAAAATATGGCCCGGATATTTTGAAGGGGATAAGCAAAATCACTAAATAATCTGATTGCGAATTGTAGTAAGATGTAACTTTTGCATAAACGCTCGCCGCAGGTCTTATGATTTCATAAGACCTGCGGTTTTCTGTTATATCACGGCTTTTGAGTATGCCCCTTTTAGTCAGTGTGGGAAAATCCCAGCCTTTCGGCTGTGATGGAAGCAATGACCTCATTGAAGGGCTCCTGCATATATCCGCTCCCGCCCTTGATAAGGTATCTCCTGCCGTCAATGATCTTCCATTTCTTCCGCAGCCAGCCGTTGGAGGCACTGTCAGGGGAAAACATATCCGGGTCTTGGGGACTTCGCTTTTCCCCGAAAAGAATATCTCCCATTTCTTCGGAAAAGTCATTGTCAAAGAAGTTCACAGCCTCCCATGCTGCGTCAGAGTCCGCAGGCTTCAGCCAGTATTGATCGGATAAGCTGAGCCCCATACTCTTTACGGCAAGTACACCGGGGAAATCCACTCCCATGTCACGGAGAACACGGTCAAGCCCGTCACGGCTCATAGGTATGCTGCGCCCGTGCCACCACCCTTCAAAACGGTAGATGTCCTTATCGTCGCCAAAGAACACACCTACGGGCAGATGTGCGGCTGCATGAACACTGCCTATGCTCTTTATCCTTCCGTTTATGGTGTCTATATCCACATCCATCACAGGGATGGTCTTGTGCATCAGAATGCTGTTCATCTGCCTCACCGCCCTTAGTCATTCGGTTTGTGTCAGTCTTTGTGTGTTTCTTATATAATACCACATTATCCCCCTTATTACAAGGGGGAGCGAGAAAATTCACAGCCCCTATGCCGCAGATCAAGGATACAGATACAAAATCCCCACCCGTGAAGGGTGGGGATGTGTCTTAGTCAGAGATATAGGGGAGAAGAGCGATATACCTTGCACGCTTGATGGCAACGGTGAGCTCTCTCTGATGGAATGCGCAGGCACCTGTAACTCTTCTGGGGAGTATCTTTGCACGCTCTGTCATGCACTTTCTGAGCCTTGCGGTATCCTTGTAATCGATCCTGTCGATCCTGTCTGCACAGAAAGCGCAGACCTTCTTGCGGGTCCTCTTTGCACCGCGGGGACCTCTTTCTCTATCCTTTTCCATTACTAAACCTCCTATTCAGCGAAGCAGTTCATTAGAAAGGAAGAACAGTGTTATCGCTGATGACCTCGGTGAAATCACTGAGATCGCCTACGGACATATTCGACTGGCCCTGCTGGCTGTCATGAGCAGGCTGGGAGTTGTAGCCGCCCTGATTCTGGTAGCCGCCTCCCTGATAATTGTTGCCGCCCTGGTAGCCGCCCTGGTTCTGGTAACCTCCCTGATAGCTCCCCTGACTGCCGCCCTGGTAACCGCCCTGACTGCCACCCTGGTAGCCGCCGTTATAGCCGCCCTGGCCGCCAACATTCTGGCCTCTTGCCTGTGCAGCAGCACGGGTCTCACCGTAGGTGACCTCATCCACCTCGACCTCGGTCACATAGTGCCTTACATCGGGGTGATTGCGATCCTCATAGCTGTGGGCACGAAGCTCACCCGTCAGGATGATCTTTGAGCCCTTGGAGAAATTGCGGCATATAAATTCCGCAGTGGAACGCCACGCAATACAGGTGATAAAATCAGTTTCCCTCTCACCGTTCTGATTCTGATAGCCTCTTGTTACGGCTAATGTGAATCTGCAGGTGGAAAAACCATTAGCAGTCTGCCTGAGTTCAAGATCGTTGGTCAGATTACCCATCAATACAACTTTATTAATCGAACATGCACCTAACATAACACAGTCTCCTTTACCTTAACTTCTTCTTACTTTACTTTGCGATGATCATTGAACGCATAACGCCGTCGGTGATCTTCAGAACACGATCAAATTCAGCAGGGAATTCAGGGGCAGCGGTGAATGTGTAGAGCACATAGTAACCGTCGGCCTCGTCGTTGATGAGATATGCAAGCTTTCTCTTGCCCCACTCGTCAACAGATTCGAGAGTGCCGTTTGCCTCGATCATAGCCTTGAATTTCTCGGTCAGAGCCTTGACAGCGTCTTCGCCTCCGCTGAGGCTGTAAACTACCATTGCTTCATAGGATCCGATATTCTTTGCCATTGTTTTGCACCTCCTCTTGGATTTACCCGCCGCTAAGACGGGCAAGGAATCATTCCCGATGTTATCGGGAAATCATTCTCGATGTTATCGAGAATAGCAAACGTTATTATACCATAGTTGAGCCCTTTTGTCAAGCGGAACAGGGAGCAATTTTCATTGTGCATATCGCCGATTTTGCGGTGCTATCCCCAATGCATAATGTGCAGTTAGGCTGAATACAGCTGCGCAGAGAAAAACCCTCCGTCTGAATCACTCAGACGGAGGGTTTAAGGCTATTCAGTTTATTCCTTTTCAAGCTGCTTGTATACAAGCGCTGCAATTGCTGCACCGATGCAGGGACCTACGATGAACACAATGAGTGCGGGTACATCAATGGAGCCGTTTACAATAGCATTGACGATGGCAGGGCCTATGCTTCTTGCAGGGTTTACAGAGCAGCCTGTGAGGCCTATGCCGATAAGGTGAACAAGCACCAGGGAGAGACCTATGACCAAGCCGCCGAAGGAGCCGTGCTTTGCCTTGTCACTGGTGACACCGAGAATTGCCAGCAGGAATATGCAGGTCATGATGACCTCAGCAACACAGCCCGCAAAAAGGCTTCCGTTTACGCCTGCAAGGCCGTTTGTCCCCATGCCGCCTGTCATGTCGTTGGGGATGATGAGAGTGCAGGCAGAGCCCGCAAGTGCGCCTAATATCTGGGCGATGACGTATCCGCAGAAGTCCTTTGCTGTCAGCTTGCCGCTTATAAGCATTGCAAGGGATACAGCGGGGTTGATGTGGCAGCCCGATATGTTGCCGATGCTGTATGCCATGGCAACTATGGTAAGGCCGAATGCAAGGGCGGTGAGCACATATCCGCAGCCGTTTGCGGCGTCGCAGCCCACAAGCATTGCAGTGCCGCAGCCCACGAATACCAGCGTGAATGTGCCGATGAACTCAGCGATGTACTTTTTCATAAATATCCCTCTCTTCTTTTATTTTTACGTGTGCACCTTTCGGCGCACACGTAACAGACTTCGGCTTACTTAGTCAGCTTATTGCCGCACTCCATGCAGAACTTTGCGTTCTCGTTGGGGATCTTGGCACCGCACTGATCGCAGAAGCGCAGTGTGGGCTTCTTCTCCCCGGCTGCGTCATCCTTCTTGGGCTCCTCCTTCTTTTCTGCAGATTTATCTGCAGGCTTGTCTGCAGGCTTTGCAGCAGGCTTGTTTGCGGGAGCAGCATCGGCAGGTTTCTTGTCCGCCGATTTGTCGGCAGGCTTGTCTGCAGGCTTGTCCTCAGCCTTTGCCACAGGAGCCACAGAAACCACCTCTATGGGCTTGATGGCCTTTACGTCAACAGGCTTGGGAGTGGATACGGGCTTGGGCTTGTTTTCGGGCTTGGCGGCTTCTGCTGCCTTTGCCTTCTCCTCTGCTGCCTTCTTTGCCTCCTCAGCCTTCTTTGCCTCTTCCTCCTTAGCCTTTGCGGCTTCTGCCTCCTTGCGCTTTACAGCCTCGATGGCAAGGCGCTCCTGTTCAAGCTCCTTTGCCTTGTCGTCGTTGTAGCGTGCAAGATCTGCCGCTTCCTTCATCTTGATCTCGTTATTCTTCTTCTGGATAACGCCGATGAGGTTGTTGAGCACGGAGGCAACAGCCTCGACCTGCTTGCCCTTGGTGTTGTTGGGCAGCTCGACTGCGCCCTCCTCGCCCTTTCTTTCAACGGTGAGCTTTGCGCCGAAGATACCGCCCTTGCCCACGAACTTGTCTATCTTGTCAACGGGGATGTTGGATGTACCGGCCTTGCCCCTGTAATACAGGGTGTCGGGAGTGAGCAGATATGCTTCGTTCACGCTGCCCGCCTCTACCTCATGGATGAGGATGCCCAGCTCGTATTCGTTCTCGATGGAGCACAGCTCTGCCTTTGCCAGCTCAAACTGCTTTTCAAATACAGATGCGCTCTTCTCCGTAGGCATATAGAATGTGCCCATGGGGAGACCCTGTGCGATGAGCTGCTCCTCTGCCCTGCTCACGTATTCTGCACGCTGCTCTGTCTTGATGCTCATGATGTGCAGCTCTACCTTGTGTACAAAGTCCTTCTTTGCCTGCTCGTCGATGTCCATGGAGTTTATGTCCTTGATAAGCTCAAAGGACTGTACCTCGCTGAACTGGATGAGGTTGCGGGTCTTTGCGGTGAGAGTCTGCTTGTCCGCTTCACGGATGCGCATCTTGACCATGCCCACATACTTTGCAAGCAGATCGTCGGGTGCGTTGTTCTCGTTTGCAAGCACCTTTTCAAGCAGCACCTGGAGCTCTGCACGGGACATACTCTTTACATTGGCTGTAAGAGCTGAGTAGTACTCCACGTGGCGGCTGTTCATGGTGTCGTCTATCTTCTTCAGGTACGGATATGTGTATTCCGGAGTGAAGTCCCCCTCGGAGATCTTCTCCTTTACAGCGGTAAGCGCCTTGAGATCTGCCTTTTCGATGCCCTCGGTCAGCTTCTTCAGCTCCTCGTTTTCAAGCAGCTTGTTGCGCTCGGTGCACTTCTTCTTTGCTTCCTCGTAGCGGGCGGGCTCCATTGTGGCCTTGCGGCTCTCCAGCCCCTCCATGAAGGTGTCAAGTGCGCTGCGGTCAAGCTTGTCTATCTCGGACATCTGCTTGTCGAATTCAGCCTTTTCAAGATCCTTGATGCGCTTTTCGATCTGCTCTGTGAATACCTTGCCGGGAGCGACATACTCAGGTGTGTCGGCTATCTTCTTCTTCATCTCAAGCAGCTTGTCCTTGGGTGAAGAGCCGATATTCCTGCACAGCTCCTCCAGCTCCTTCTTGATGAGCGCCTCGGTGCGCTTGTCTATCTCGGAGATGTGCTTTGCCGCCAGCTCCTTGTCGAAGTCGCCGCCGGAAAGCGCCTCCTTCAGCTTTGAAAGCTCTGCCCTGGGCATATTGGGTATATTCTTGGACAGATTTTCCAGCTCTGCCTTCATCAGCTTTATCTCTGCGGCACGTACCTTCTCCGCAAATTCAGCCTTGTTCTCCTTGCGTGCCTCGTAGGCCTCAATATCCTTGGCAAGCTTTTCAAGCTCAGCCTTTTTCAGCTTGTCGATGTCCTTGGTCATGGCAGCAAGGGCATCCTTCTCGATCTTGTCTATGCGCTCATCAGCCTGCTTGATATACTTTGCAACATACTGTGCCTCGTACTTCTTGTCTGCCAGCTTTTCCTTCAGGGCGGCGGCATCTGCCTTTGCCATCTTTGCCACATCTGCGGCAAGGGTGTCTGCCTCCTTGCGGAATATCTCCTTCCGCCTTGCGTCGATCTTCTCGGTGAAGGGCTTTACCAGCTCCTCGGGGAATTTGCCCTCCGCAAGCTGCTTCTCTATTGCACCCAGCTTGTCAAGGTCAGCGGCGGGAACATCCTTGCATATGCCGGCGATCTTCTCCTTGGTGAGCTCTGTGTCACGGTCAGCTGCCATCTTCTTGTACTTGCTGATGGTGTCAGCGGGCAGCTTGCTTGCTTCAAGCTCCTTGATCACTGCGTCAAGAGCGGCCTTGTCCATCTTGGGTATGGTGTCGCACTTGTCGGTGAATGCCTTGTTCTCTATGGCGACAAGCCTGTCGTCAAGCGCCTTCACATATTCATCGGTGTATTCCTTCTTGTACTTGCCGTCTGCAATGAGCTTTTTCAGGCTCTCAACCTTTGCCTTGTCGGCGGTGGCAATGCCCTCGAACGCCTTCTTCACCTCAGCCTTTTCAAGCTCTACCAGCCTGTCGTCAAGCGCCTTCACGTATTCGTCGGTGTATTCCTTCTTGTACTTGCCGTCGGCGATGAGCTTCTTCAGGCTCTCCACCTTTGCCTTGTCGGCAGCGGCGATGCCCTCGAATGCCTTCTTCACCTCAGCCTTTTCAAGCTCAACAAGCCTTGCATCAAGCTGCTTGTCGTATTCCTCGGTGAGGCTCTTTCTGTACTTGCCGTCAGCAATGAGCTTTTTCAGGCTCTCCACCTTTGCCTTGTCAGCGGAGGCGATGCCCTCGAAGGCCTTCTTTACCTCGTCCTTTTCAAGCTCTGCGGCACGGTCGTCTATCTGCTTTATGTAGGGAGCCTTGACAGCATCTCTGCACTTGATGACAGCTATCTTGGTCTCTATGTCGTCTAATTTCTTGCGGTCAGCGCCCTTTATGCCTGTTGCAAGGATATCAAGCTCCTTGCGGGCAAAGCCGTCACGGGCATCGGACAGCCTGTCGGAGAAGTGGCGCTTGAACACCTCGTCATACTTGCCTGTGTCAAGCTCCTTTTCAAGGGTGTCAGCCTTGGTCTTGTCGGGTATATCCATGAACTTTGCGGACAGGTCGTCAAGCTGTGCGGAGAGTATGCGCCCGTCCACCTTCTTTATCAGGTCGGCAACATCTGTATTGCCCACAGCGGCTATCTTGTCACGCAGCTCCTTCAGCTTTGAAGGCTCCTTTGCATCAAGGGCTTCAAGCACTGTTTCCTTCTGGGTCTTCTGTGCTTCAAGGTCTGTTATCTGCTTTTTAAGGCCTTCTATATCGGTTTTCAGAGTTTCCCTGAAGGCGGCGCTGTCCTTGTCTGCGCTCTCGGTGTATGCCTTCAGCTCTGCGGCTGCGGGCACATCCTTTATCTTGTAGCGTGCGGCTGCCTTTTCTATCTCCTCCAGGACTATCTTCGCCTTGGCAGGCTCCAGCACCAGCTTGCCGTCCTCACCCCTGGCACCCTCGGGGAGATATGCGTTCCCTAAGTATTCAGCAAGGGCTTTTGCATCCAGGGACTGTACGCCCCAGAAGGCGGATATGTTCTCAACAGCCTCTGCATCAGCGGGGGATGCGGCTCTTGCAAGGTTGAACACTGCCCCTGTTGCAGGCCTTACGGAGAGCAGGGAGGCTATGTCCTTCTTTACCACCTCGATATCTGCGGAGGACTGCTCTATGGCACGCAGGGATGCGGCATATGCCTTCTCATCAGCGGGGGCATATTTGAAGCCGTAGCTGTTCTTCTCGCTTATGTACTTTTTGAGGATCTCCACCATCTTTTCGGAGGAATCGGCGCCCTCAAAGAGCTTTTCATCTATCTTGACACCGCACTTGTCCGAGGCGGCACAGAGAGCCTTTGCCACCAGGGCGTTTCTGTCGAAGCTGTCATCAACAGCCTTTAATGCGGCGGCATTCTCATCAATGGCCTTCATCAGCTTGTCGATGAGGGGGAGGGACTTATCCAGTGCGGCGCAGCGGGATTCGTTGCGGTCAGTCTTTATCTTTGAGCCCAGCACCTCAAATTCAGTCTCGCCTATGACCTCTATGTGATCGAATTCCGCAAGGTTGTCCTCAATGTACTTGTCAAGCTTGTTGTTCACATCGGACTTTACGATGAGCTTGGGATCCTCGATGGTGCCCTTTTCATACAGGAACGGGCAGGAGAGCTTGCGGTAGGGGAGGTATACATTGGTATCCCCCGTTACAGCAGCGAACTTGCCGTTTTTGATGGCCTTCTGCCTTTCCTCGTTGCTGCCGATGAACTGGTCATGCTTGCCGTCGATCATCCAGTCAGCCGCCTTGAAGGCCTCACCGCCGAGAAGGGATGTGAGATAGACGTAATGGCTCTCCTCTGCTATCTTGCGGGCGCCTTCAAGCTCAAAGGGCACGAAGGTCTCACCGTCACGGCTCATAAGGAGCATATCAGCCATCTTGCATATATCCAGTGCATGGGTATTCTTCTCTTTATCGGTACACTGAACATAAATGACACCATCTTTCAGAGGGTGGCAGAAAAGTGCCTCCTTCTGGAAATAGGCGTCAGCAAAAAGGTCCGCAAACTGGTTGCAGAGCTGTACAAATTTGGAATAGTCGTTATAGCTGTCCACTGTCATTTCCTCCCAACGATTGTGATAAAGGCATATCGGACGGGGTTGCCCCATAGTATCCGATAATCATTAACATTATAACAAAAAATGTATTTTAAGTCAACGGATTTTTGAGTGTTCTATACAAAAAAATTTCCTCTTGTATTTGGGTATTTTGCACATAGAGGTTAGAAGTTAGAGGTTAGAGGTTAGAAAGGATAAAGGGAGACTGGGCGGCTCGGCTTGCTCTTTTTCTGCAAAAACGCATTGGCAGATTTTAACTCTTATTACCGTATAAATATGATGTTCCTATACCCTGCGTGCAAGTCGAGAATGATGTAGTTAAAAAATTATTATCCAATTATATTGAAATTTTATGCGTTATAGCATATAATATACATAAACTTCTATAAAGCGGAGGAGCGGTTATGGCAACACCAGAATTAGATCAGATGTTAAAGAGTGCAGGCCTCAATCAAGCACAAAAGAAGTTCTGCAAAATCCCAAATAATAAAGATGTGAGATTACTGGCTCCTGCTGGTTCCGGCAAAACTTTTTCTCTCCTATGGCGTTGTAAATATATACATGAATATTCAAAAGAAAAGGAATTGCCTGTTCCGAGATTTCTCTTAGTAGCCTTTACCCGTTCAGCAAAACAGGAACTCGAAGACCGTTTGCAGTCTGAGGCTTTTTCAGGCCTGCACGTTACCGTGCGTACACTGAATGCTTGGGGATGGGAACAAATAAAGAAATCCGGAAAGGAATTAATTACCACCAGAAAGCAACGTCAGAATATTGTCAATCATGACTTATTACCGCTTATACAAAAGCACCCTCTTATAGCCTCGTGTTTTAATACAGCTTACGGTCGTGCTCGTCACTCAGTTCTTATTATGGATCTCATTGATTATCTTAAATCTATGGGATTCATGCATACAATGTCTCGTTCTGAATACCGTAATCATATAAAGTATTTGAAAGACGTTGGGTTATTGGATTCTCTAAATACCAAATATGATGAGTTGCTCCACATAGAAGGGCTGGCAAACAAAGACAAGAAGAATCAGGAAACAGCTATAATGGATTTTTTTGATTTTTGGAAAAAGGCTGTTGCTCAGATAGAATCGAACAATCGGTTTACATTGGAAGACCAAAAATATTGGGCTCGAATGTATTTTGAAGCTCAACTCAACGAAAACAAGCACGCACAGGGGGCAGCACGATATACACACATAATGGTAGATGAATTTCAAGACATCAACCCTTTGGATATGGCGTTATTGAAATCTGCCTGCTCCTATTATAGTCAGGGAAAATCCAAGGTATCACTTACAATTATTGGGGATGACGACCAAGCTATTTTTGGCTGGAGAGGAACATCACCAATGTATATTCTTTACCCTGAAAAGTATTTTGAACGCACATTCACCACTTGTGTTCTTGAAACAAATTACCGCTCTCCAAAGCAAATAGTCGAGATCTCAAGTAAGTTATTATCATACAACAAACAGCGTGTTCAAAAAGAAATGCGTTCTGTCGCAAAAGGCAGGGCTATTGTTAAAGTTGAAAACAGGAAAAAGCTTTTAACATCAATTGATACTACAATAAAACTGGCAAAAAATCTGATTAGCCAGAAAAAATGTCGTTCCATTGCCCTTATCGGAAGGAGACAAGCCTCTCTGTTTCCTTATCAGGTGTTATTGAGCGCAGACAACATCCCTTATCATATAGATGCCGACATTGATATATTTGACGGTGAAGCGATGCAGTCTCTCCAAAAAATTATTCAGATAATGTATCGTGCCAAGGATAATGATGTCGATGACCCAATAGAATCTATACTTACTATTTGTGATAAAATCGGCAAATATCAGATTAGCTCAAAGGAAAAGAAGCAGATTGTAGCTTATTTGGCAAAACAGAACACAGACAGTTTTAATGATGCCTTAAAAGCCCTCAAAGTCTACCCTGATGACATAAAAAATATGTCACCTCAAAAAATCTGTTCTGTGATTGAGAAACTACTTGCCGCCGATACAGTATACAAGTTTATGGTCTGCGCTGTTGATAATCTTCAGGGGTTGGGTAAAGATTTCAATAAACGAGATATTGATAATCATTATAAAGAACCTCAATTTATGAGATTAACAGAAATCTCCCGACGATATGGAAGTGATCTGAGAGGTTTTTACCGTGACATAGAAAAAGCCAAAAAATCCGGAGAAAGAAGCCGGCTTAGAACATCAGATGAAACCGCTGAAGGATATAAAGAAACACAGGAAATACAATATCATCTTGTAACTGCAACACGTTCAAAAGGACATGAATATGATGCTGTGATCATTCTTGATGCTGATGACTCTGAATGGCCCAATCATCTTGCAACAGACATTGAAGAAGAGCGCAGATTGTTCTATGTAGCTTTATCCAGAGCAAGAAAATATCTCTATTTTGTATCTGCCAAAGAACATCTTGAAGCTCGATTTTTGTTAGAAGCTGGTCTGATTTGATTTTAAAATAATTGATGTACCATATTTCACTGCTTGCATATGGGAAAGCAGATCTATAAGCGCATCCTGTTTATCCGGACACAAAGATCCCCCTGCACGGTTCGACCGTACAGGGGAGTTGAAAACATTATCTATTACTTATTACTTGTTATGAGTCAAGCTGGTCATCGTCCACAGGCTGGGTTATGGTCAGCCCGCAGTTCTCGCCTACTGTGGGATATTCGCCCTTGGCGGTGGTCTCACCGGGGTAGTGGCCTACGTACTGGTCAACCTCGGTCTTTGCCCAGAATGCCTCCTTGCACAGACCCGCATCCAGCACCATGATAGTATATCCCGAAAACTCCGAGGGGCTGCCCATCATGGACTGCA
>ODAI012980180.1_pt1 | contig 13500 bp, 9 predicted proteins | sample 1539321 | NCBI WGS metagenome assembly ODAI01 (sample SAMN02144231, study PRJEB22623) | gut metagenome | biome: sheep rumen | host: Ovis aries | place: New Zealand
AATAATGTTACAATATCCATGAGAAAGATCCTCCTTTGTATGATTTTTTCGTCAAAACCATTATACCAAAAAGAGGACCTTTCTCATTTTTTTATTTAACTGACAAAATCTTTACACTATATCAGCAAATGCCATTACATTCCACTCACGAACTCTTTCTCAGCCACATCCATCATCTCGCAAAACTCAGCATAATTCTCAACATCATTTGGAATCTTCAAACCATGTTTAATTACACTAATATCATCTCGTGGAACAACATTCTTTTCAAAACTCACACCACGATTCAATCGTAAATGTAAATCACTTTCAAGGCCTACTTCTGGATATAAGTAATAACCCTTCTTTGCATCAAACCTGAACATATATGCAAGTACCTGCAAATAATCCTTATTACCAATATTATCCATAGGCTTATATTTCGCATCTGCAATAACTCGATTATACTTATCCTTACCAATAAAATCAGGATAAATCTTACCTTGCAAACTTCCAGACTTTACTTTATTGCCAAACGAATCAAATTCATCCACAGTTCTAAACAACCACTCTGAACCTTTACCCGATTTGTTTCTAGGATGTTCAAAGCCTTCACCAAAATCCTCAAGCAACGTATTAACATACTCTTCCCACAACCAAGCGCCATCAAAAAGAATACCATACACCTTACGCGTACCCATTCCAAACTGATGCTTCTCATTTCTTAATATCAAAATGCACAAGCGTTGCAAATCCCTATACTCGTGGAAATACGCATGCCTAATGTCATTCTTCATATTAAGCCTAATAATCTTTTCTCTATCAGTTGCTCTATATTCAGATGTAGCACCAACAACAAGTTTTACCTCATCCTTAACATTATTAAGCAACCTATATCCATATGCTTTACCCTTAATAAACTCAATAGTATGTCTAATAAGTTCCATCAAGTAATTATCATAAGAATACTCTCTCTGACTATAAGCAATCTTTCCAGCAAATGGCGTGTTAACACGAATATGTCTATTTATATCTATTGTTCCTCTTACATTATCATCATTATATTCCCTGCGAATATATGTCTTAAATAAACCTTTACGCATAGCCTTTTGAAGATAACGTGGGAATAAAAACAATAATAAATTAAATACCTGTTCATCTGGATTTACACTAGTATCAAATTTAATCAGATTATAATTCTCCATTACCTTCTCCAGCAAATACTGAAACAAGTAATCATTATCACCCTCACTAAATCTTGATCTTATAACTAGTCTTTCATCACCTACACCGATAAATCCCATGACATTGCCTGATTGATAAGAATCATTATAACTTTGAAGAATCATTTGTTCTCTAGTTAAATCGTCAGCATCTTTGAGGATTTCTGGAAATACAAATATACCTTCTTTTTCAAGTTGTTCAAGAGTCTTATCAGCGATTCTATCTACTATAGACCTAACTTCTTTAAAGTCTTCTTTTGACCTTTTACTGTTATCCTCTATCCTCATCTTCATCACCATTTTCATCAACTTCATATCCATAAGCCTTTGCGAACTTACTCATAAGTTCATCTTCATCATATAAACCTCTTACGTAATCCTGTAAAAGTGGGCATAGATAATCCGTCCATAATTCATCAAAACCAATACCATTCTTTAACTTCAAGAAGTATGAAGCACCGATTTGATAGTTCTCATTTAATTCTGGTGTTTTAGCAATAACCTCATTAAGTGCATCCATACGCTTAATAGCTTCATCTTTCTGCTCAAGTGAAATAAGCATATGCTGTGTTTCTTTAGCTTTAACTTCAATAAATCTAAATCTTCTACGCATAGCAAAATCAAAACTATCAACAGATCTATCTATATCATTCATCGTACCAATAATATAAACATTCTCTGGAATATAAAACTTTTCTTCCAAATCAGAATGCATATTTTGATACTGAGTATCAACCATTCCTGACTTGCCTCTATAACCTGGATCTATAGAATAGAAAAGTTCACCTAATATTTTTGAAATCTCACCACGATTTATCTCGTCAATGATAAATATATATTTCTTTAATTCTTCCTGAACAAATTCATTATTACTACTACTTGAACCTCTATCTAATATCGCATTGCATAGTGTTAATAAATAAGAATAGCCTTGTGTGGCAAATTGTTTCTTAAAGAACTTAGTTACATCAATAACTCTCTCAAATCTTCTGTTTGATTCAACCATTTTTCTTAACTCGTCAATATTCAAGTTAATATTTTCTTTAACATCGTCCTTTAAAATCGAAACATATATATGCTTATCATCTACATCAGTAACCTTAAATTCTCCACCTTTTATATTTCTAAAAATCTTTTCTTCCGATTCTACCTCATCAAAGAATTCCTGCATTACTAAATCAACAGATAAATCTCTCTTTTGTTCTTCTTCTGATTTCTTTGAATTTTCAAGATTCTTCTTAGCTCTATTAACAAATGCTTTAAATATTCCATCTTTAAGCTCAAAGCCCATAGTACCATCATCTTTTAATACCGGTCTTAAGCCTTCAACAAAATCAGAATAATCATAATTTGGATGGAACTGAACAAATTCAACCTGTTCTTTCTGTTCATCTGATAATTCAGCAAAATCATTAATCTGTCCATTAGTAATAATATCTGCTGCTATCTGTTTAGCTAGATATGTTTTACCCGTACCAGGAGCACCTCTAAAGATAACATTCTTCGACTTTAAAATAACTTTAGAATATGGATTTTGATATTCATCCACTCTCTTATTAACTTCTTCCTCTATTTTCTCGTCATTATTTTTATCCTGTTTATATTCATATTCAAGAACAAACTGATCCCCTTGTTTTCCAAACTGTTTTAAACATTCTTGAACAAACACAATGGTCGAGAAAATACTCCATGAATAAAAGAAAAACTGTGGCCCATTTTCTCTTTTATAATTTCCCATTTCAAATGACTTTGAATGCTTTCTAAATTCCTCTTCTGATAAATATATTCCTTTATATAATTTGTCCTGCGGTCTATATCGACAAATTGGAAAAGCTTCTCTTTCATAATCAGATAAAGCTTCAATATTTTTTTCAAAAACCTGGCAAGCGATACGTGGTAAAGTTTGATTTGATATAGGACTTTCATACTTGACCAACTCCCTATACACCACCTCATGCTCTGCGCTTTCAAAATATGCATTTACAGGTTTATAATTATCACCCGCTGAGTAATCCCCTTCTGATATTTTCTTATCTTCCGAAATAACCGAATCGGCCTTTATTACTAATTTAAATTGCTTTTTTACCATAGTTTTCCCCACAACATCATTCTTATTTTCAATAAAATCAAAATAGCCTTCTTGGTCTAATTCTTTAATTGCTTCCTTAAGAGGTTCTCGAAGTTTCCATTTAAAATATCCGTCTTCTTCACTATCTGCATATTTTCCATAAAACAATACGCACCAATTACCACCCAATTTTTTATCTTCATAAATAGGGCAATTCGTATATTTAATAACAGCAGATGCAATATTTCTAGCATTTGCATTACAATGTTGTGCATCTACACCATATTTTTTTGCAATTTGTGTACAAGTAACCTGTCCTCCCATTTTATACATATAATAGAGAACATCTAACCATCTCTTTAACACTCTATTTTCATTGCATAATAATTGCTTATACTTTCTAGTTGATATTCCAGGATTATATTCCTCCAATGTTGGTTTAAAACCATCATTTGTACCATCCTTTAATTTTACTTGAATAAAATCTAAATAATCTTTAACACTTTTTGTAATTTTAATTGGTCCATACGGAACATTAAACCCATGTTCACTTAAATTATTTAAATCAAGTAAATCTGAATCAAACTCTTCAACAGACTCTAACTCAATATATCTTCCATAAGTTCCATCATACTCACCTGATATATTATATTTTCTATCATCTATTTCTGGTGTTTTCAAATTCACTTTATTAACCCTACATTTGAACATGATTCGATGATATTTTTTTGATACATAAATATATACAATATCACCAACCTCATAATTTACACTTTGTTTCCAATTAACTTTGCCTAATTCATGAAATGCCCCAAACAAATCATAATCCATTGGATTTCCTGAAATACACCATTCTGTATTTTTTTTACCATTTCCTTCTTTATTCATAAAACACCCTCATACAATAATTCTATTCTAAGATTTTTTATATTTGCTGTCCCTTAATAATTTCAATAATTGTATCACTTTTAATTTCAATTCTATTAATTGTAGATTTCATTGTTTCTATCATAGATATAAATTTCTCTAATCCATTAGAAAGTTTATTTATAGCACTATTTAGTTTTCTTTCTATACCCTTATTTCTATTCACCTCATATATAAGTGACTCTACTTCTTGTTCATTCTTTTCTAAAGAATCTATCAAACCTAATAACGATTCTTTTGAGCTATTAATACTATCTATATTATCTTTATCCTTAATATATGGATTATCCAGTAATAACAAATAATCATTTTCTACATTCTCCCATAAATCCGATACCTTACAAATTCTCCCATCAAATTTATCTGCGAATTTCTCTATATCTGTTGCAATTTTTTTACACATTTTTCGTGTATAACTTGCATCTACTGAACCACTTTTTTCTTTGACTACATCGTATTGTTTCGATGTTTTATTTACTGATCGACTCATATCATCCATATCTTCTGATACATTTTCTAGTTCTTCAGAAATCAAATTCATGTTATTTTGTATATCTACAAAAAAATCAATAAACCCTTTCTCTTCATCAATAACAATATCATTCTGTTGATTATCATTTTTTACATTTAAATCTTCATTGTTCTTTCCAACATTATTCATCAAATAATCAGTAGCAAAATCTGATACAGGATTACCAAATTCCATGGAGCCATCAACTGCACCATCTAAATGTTTTTTTAAATCTTCTTTAAATTTTCTTATTTTATAAAACTTCATGCTATATTCGCATGCTCTATAAGATTTAATATCAAATGGTAAATCCTCAATTGACTGAGTAATTATAATTACTTTTTTATTCATTGCATGTGCCAAACCTAATTCATAAAACACGTTAGGATTCAAACCTGTTAAATCAGCTATAATAATATCTGATTTTGCAATTCCAACAACAATATCTCTTAAAATATTTTGTTGATTATCTAAATCCCCTGCATTAATAAACTCATAACCATCTATAAAAGAATTCTTTAATTCCTCATATAATTCTAAATAATCTTCATCAAAAGGCATTATTACAAACACCACTGGTTTTTTCATAATTGTACTCCTGTTCTAGTTTAATTTATTATTATCTACTCTTCATCGCATACTCTGTCAATCTATCAGCATACTTTTCGACTCTAACATCCATATCATTATTATCAGTCCATAATTCACACTGAGTCATAACAATTTTCACAGCATCTTCCATACCTTCTGGTGGATATTTATGTTTTTTAAGGAGTTTTTTAATGATAACACGCATTTTTGCCCTGGCACTTTCACGTTTTTGCCAATCTATTGTTCTATTCTTTCTTAATGTATCTGCTAATTCTTTAGTTATCGCAATTAGTTCTTCATTCTCATAAAAATCCTTAATAGCCTGTGGCTTAGTTAATGCATCATAAAAAGCTAATTCATCAGCTGTTAATCCAAGCTGTTCACCTTCTTTATGAGCTGTTGTAATCTGCTTAGCCAAATTTAATAATTCTTCAATAACTTGCTCATTAGTTAACATACCATTAAGATATCTATTCATTACTTGTTGAATAATCTCACTAAATTTTTCAGACTTAACAACATTAGTTCTCTTATATACAATAACCTGTTCTGATATCAATTTTTTCAATAATTCAACAGCCAAATTTTTTTCTTTCATCTTTCCTATTTCTTCTAAGAACTTAGGGTCAAATAATGAAAACTCTCCATTAATATCAGAGAACAAATTTATAACTCCGTTACTCTTAATACTTTGTTGTAATAATGAATTTATTCTTTCATTCATTTCTGGTAATGAAATCTTTTTACCTTGTCCTTGATTCATAAGTTTTGTAACTAAAACTCTTACTGCTTCAAAATAGGCTGCTTCTTTACGTAAGCTTTCCTCTACCAAAGATGAACATAATGATAATGCTTGTCTTAGTAATAAAGCTTCTTTCAAGAAATCATTTTTTTCTCTTTCCTTATCTACTCCAACTATAAAGTTAACACCACCACTAATGATTTTTGATCTTTGCAAATCAGTTCCAATTATGAAATTCGAATAATCATATCCATGGAATAAATCTCTACAAACAGATAACTTCTCCACAAATTTAGGATATGCGACTTTAGCAATATCTAGATTACCATAATTCTTCTTATCTCTTGAAGAATAATCATTCATCGCCTGTTTTAGAGCTGATGCTATTCCAATATAATCAACAACAAGTCCACCTTCTTTATCTTTGAAAACTCTATTGACTCTTGCAATTGCCTGCATCAAGTTATATCCCTTCATAGGCTTATATACATACATTGTTGCTAATGAAGGAACATCAAATCCAGTAAGCCACATATCTACTACAATAGCTATCTTTAACGGATCATCATTATCCTTAAACTTTTTAGCCATTTCATCTCTGTGTTTCTTATTACCGACTATTTCCTTCCATTCTTCTGGATCCTTATTACTATCAGTCATTACAACTCCAACCTTTTCCGTCCATTCAGGTCGAAGTTCTAATATTTTTTTATAAATCTTTATAGCTATAGGTCGAGAATATGCAACAATCATAGCTTTTCCTGTCAACAAATTAGCTCTATTATTTTCATAATGATCTATTATATCTACTACCAAAGAATTAATAGTTTGATCATTACCTAATATAGCTTCCATCTGCCCTAATTGCTTTTTACTCTTTTCAATTACTTCTTTGTCAGCATTTTCTGCCATCAAATCATACTCTGCATCAATAACACTTAATGTTTCTTGATCCAAATTTAATTTTATTACTCGACTTTCATAATAAACCGGACGAGTTGCTCCATCTTCAACCGCTTGAGTCATATCATAAATATCTATATAATCACCAAATACTTCTCTAGTACTTCTATCTTTCAAAGAAATAGGCGTTCCTGTAAATCCAATATATGTTGCATTAGGTAAACAATCACGAATTATTCTTGCAGTTCCAACCTTAATTTCACCAGTCTTTGGATCCACCTTTTCTGCCAAACCATATTGGCCTCTATGAGCTTCATCAGCCATAACTACTATATTTCTTCTATCAGATAATGCCTCTTCTGATTCCTCAAATTTTTGCATAGTAGTAAAAATAATACCATTAGCTTTTCTACCATCTAACCAATCTTTTAATCCTATATCATTACTAGATGAATTAGGTCCAAGTTTTCTACATGTTGCCTGAACCGGTTTTTGTCTTAAAAAGTTTGAGCACTTAGCAAATTGTCCATACAATTGGTCATCTAAATCGTTTCTATCCGTTATAACAACAATAGTTGGACTATCCAATTTTTCTTGTAGCAAATGCGCATAGAAAACCATCGATAATGATTTCCCAGAACCCTGTGTATGCCAAAAAACACCACCTTTTCCATCTGTCTTTGTAGCATGTGATGTTGATTCTACAGCTTTATTAACTGCAAAATATTGATGGTATCCAGCTAATATTTTATATTTTTTTAGTCCTTCATCTGAAAAACATATAAAGTTCTTTATTAAATCTAATAATCTTTCCTTGGTAAACATTCCTTCAAAGAAAGTATCAAATTGCGCATACTGTGTATTTTCATAACTTCCGTCCTTAGTCTTCCATTCCATAAATCTATCTTCACCAGAAGTTATTGTTCCTGCTTTAGAAATAAGCTGATCACTCATAACACAAACACAATTATATATAAACATAGATGGTATTTCATGAATATAATTTCTAATTTGTTTAAATCCATCTGATGCACTAGCTTCTTCTCTTGATGGAGATTTTAATTCTACCAAAACTACTGGTAATCCATTTAAAAACAAAATAATATCTGGGCGTTTATTACTATTTTCTATATATGTCCACTGATTAGCTACTATAAAAGAATTATTATCAACATTTTTATAATCAACTAATGAAACAATATCTGAACGTACTTCATTATTCTCATGATAACTTACAGGTATACCATTTTGAATATAATCCATAAATATTTCATTCTTTTTTACTAGTTCACCTATTTCAAAATTCTTAATCTTATAAAGCGCATCAGAAATAGCCTCCTCTGGAAGAGAAGGATTTAACTTATACATATATTGCACTAATACATCATCATATAAAGGACTACTATAATCTCTTTCTATATCAGGTCCATATATATGTTGATATTCCATTGTTTCAAATAATTCAATAACTGAATTTTCATAATTTGCTTCTGTAAATGTTGTAGACATATACCTCACCCCCACCAGTACTTACAAACTTTCAAACGAACTGTTTCTTCCTTTATCAATTAATTCTTTAAAATAATCCAAATCTTTTTTTGATTGTTCTATATATTGTTCTATATTTTTTGTTATTCCAAGATTTTTTTGAAAAGAAATAAGCATATCATTTTCAACCTTATATGGAATAATTTCATCATCAATATCTTTAATAATACCAATAATCATTTTTTCTTTTTCTAATACTTTTTGTTTTATCCATTCAAAAAACCTATTATATATCTCTATCACATCATATATATACTGTAAAACTGTTAATACACAAGTGATTTTAGGCTCACCACTTTCTAATAATTTATTTCTTATCTCCTCAAATGATTTTTTTGCTTTTGTATTTCCTTTATATCCATTTTCGCTAAGTATATAATTCAAATCAAAACAGAAAAATCCACCATCATCAACCACCGGTATATAACCATGTTGACTATAATTTCTAACATAATACAACAACTTATAAGAAAAACTCTCATCGTAAATTTTTCTTATAACTTCATTTTTAAAATACTCTCCCTCTTTTGAAGATAAAGTATCAATTAAATCAACTATAGTTTTTCCCGTACTAACTATATTAATTATATGTGCATTAACCTCCGTTTCATTAGCCAAATCACCATTCTTTTTTACTATCCTATCATTATAAAATAATTTAAATTCCTTATTAAAAAGATTATAATTGTATACGAAAATATTATAAAAATCATCTATAAAATGAATTTTGTCACTACAATATATATAATCATCTATAATTTTTTCATCCTCTTCTTTAAATTCATATATATTTATTTCATCTATTCCATTTATACTAATTACTTTTTTGTTCATAATTATTCCCCATATAAACGATAATTTAGCGGCCTAAAGATTGAGTTCAGAGACATCTAGCTCTCCGGACATCAATTTAGGTAATATAGCGTCTCTTGTGTTTGCAAGGACCGCGTTTTCATACTGGTTATTTATGATAAGTTCAAACATCTGCGATGTGAATTTATTGAACTCATCTATTACTTCAGCAGAAGGAATTACACATGGGATACCCATGATGTCAGAAGCACTAATGTTAGGTTGAGCGCTTCCTTGACCGCGATTGATCACTTCCGATACTACTTCTGGTTGTTTAAGTGTACAATAAATAAAAGGCAGTCTAGATATTGGATTATCTCCAAGGAAAAACTTTCCAACACGCTGATTTACTAAAATTGTCTCGGACACCTTAGGAACCATTGCGAACTTTCCAATTGTTGCTCCAGTCATAGCAATAAGGAGATCACCGCCACCTACTATGAAATCATTAGCAAGTGATATTTTATCCTCTGATACATATGAGCAATCAGACAAGTTCAAACAGTCTTGGTTTATGGATCCAATCTTTATAACTGGAACTCCTGAATCTTGCCACCACTTGCTTTTGAAAGCGAAGCCAGACTTGATATTGCAGTAGTCACCTATACATCCATCTTTGTTGCTACTACCTATCATTTCTGAATAAATACAAAGAGATTGCTGAAGTAAATTATCGTTTATACTAATTAAGAAAGGACTTATGAGATGAGTGAAATTATTAAATATGAGAATACAAACAATATCGTTAAGGACATATGCACTATTATTGATGGTGCCAAACAATATGCATATCAGACAGTTGATACTACATTAGTCCTTAGAAATTGGTATATAGGAAAACGTATTGATGAAGAAGTGCTTGAAGGTAAAGATAGGGCAAAATATGGTGCAGAGGTTGTTGATAAATTATCAAAAGAACTGACTGGTATTTATGGAAAAGGATATTCAAAAAGAATACTTTATCAATGCTTGAAAGTGTACCGTATGTTTCCAGAGATTGTGAACGAAGCTCGTTCACAATTGTTATCAAATGGAAAAATGAACGAAGTTCGTTCACAAACGGGGATGCTTTCATGGACACATTATAGAATATTAACACAGGTAGAAGATACATTGGCTAGACAATGGTATGAAAAAGAAGCTTATGAGCAAGTTTGGAGCTCAACAACTTTGCAAAGGAATGTTTCTTCACAGTATTACTATCGAATATTAAAAACACAAGATAAACAAGCTGTTGAAAATGAGATGAAAGAACTTACTTCATCATATCAGAATAAGTTGGAATTTATAAAAAATCCTGTTATTGCAGAATTTTTAGGGATGCAGCAAGATACTTCGTATCTTGAATCAGACTTAGAGCAAAGGATTATTGATAATTTGCAGAAGTTTTTAATGGAGCTGGGAAAGGGTTATGCGTTTGTAGCAAGACAACAGCACATTCATACAGAAAAGGAAGATTATTATATAGATCTTGTTTTTTATAATTATATATTAAAGTGCTTTGTTCTTATTGATTTAAAAACAAAGAAGATTACACATCAAGATGTTGGTCAGATGGATATGTATATCCGCATGTATGATGAGCTAAAAAAAGCTTCAGATGATAATCCGACATTGGGGATAGTTCTTTGTACAGATACAGACGAAGATATTGCGAAATACTCTGTGCTTCATGAGAATGAGCAATTATTTGCTTCAAAGTATAAATTATATCTTCCGACAGAGGAGGAGTTACGTGCAGAGATTGAGACTCAGAAAGAATTTTATTATTTACAGAAAAAAGATGAGGAAAAAGAGTAAATAAAACTCTCATAGGCGGCGGGAGTAAATATACGGAACTGCCGCCCGTATCGTTCTTACATATAAAAGGAGTAGCGATATGAGAGATGTATTGATTTCTGAAGTGGTTCAGAGAATGTTGCCGTATCTTGATAACAGACAATTGGTAAATTTAAAAAACAATTTGAACCAGGTACTTCAAGATTATGATGTAGAACCTATTAAGGCTTGCAACTTAGAAAATGATAATCAGGGATTGGTGGAAAAATTTATTTCAGCTAAAAGAGTAGAAGGTTGTTCTGAAAAGACGCTTAAATATTATTTGGCAACAATTGAAACCATGACTTGCAGCTTGAAGAAAGATGTAAGAATTATTCAAACAGAAGATTTGAGAAAATATCTTACAGATTATCAGATACAAAAAGGCTCAAGTAAGGTGACTATTGATAATATACGAAGAATACTATCAAGCTTTTTTGCGTGGTTGGAGGATGAAGATTACATTATTAAGAGCCCTGTTAGGCGTATTCATAAAGTTAAGACAGTAAGTAATATAAAAGAAACTTATACTGATGAAGAACTTGAAGTAATGCGCGATAACTGTGAAGAACTAAGGGATTTAGCAATTGTGGATATGCTTGCATCAACAGGTATGCGAATAGGTGAAATGGTTTTGTTGAATCGTAAAGATTTAGATTTTAACGAGCGTGAATGTATAGTTTTGGGTAAGGGCAGTAAGGAGAGGATAGTTTATTTTGATGCAAGGACAAAATTGCATTTACAAGAGTATTTGAAAAGTAGAATGGATGATAATCCGGCATTGTTTGTAACATTGAGAGCACCGTATAAGCGGATTCAAATTGGTGGAATTGAGAACAGATTACGGGAACTTGGAATAAGTTTAAAGATAAGCAGGGTTTATCCACATAAGTTTAGGAGAACTCTTGCAACAATGGCAATAGATAAAGGTATGCCTATAGAACAATTACAAAGATTGTTGGGGCATCAAAGAATAGATACGACTTTGCAGTATGCTATGGTCAAACAAAGTAACGTGAAGATAGCTCATAAGAAATATATAGGTTAAGGAGAGTTGGCAATGACTAAGGTTAAATTGGGCGAGATTGCAGAAATAACAAAACTTGCTGGATTTGAATTTACAAAATATATAAATTATAACGATACAGGCGAAATAATTGCTTTAAGAGCGTTAAATCTTCGTAATGGAAGATTAGATCTTACTGATGTAAAAAGAATAGATAGGGAAGTTTCAGAAAGCTTATTAAGAAGTAAGCTTTATATTAATGATATTTTATTGACGTATACAGGAAATGGTTATGGTGATTGTGCAATTATTGAAGAAAATGATAAGTATCATTTAGCACCTAATATATGTAAAATTATACCAAATGTAAATAAGGTGAATCCTTATTATTTGTATACGGTTATCAGAAATCCGTCTTTTAGAATGTTAATGTCGAATTACGTTACTGGAAGTGGTCAACCAACCATTCCGATGAAAACCATCCGTATCTTGGAAATTGAATTACCAGATCGTGAGCTACAAGATAAAATAGCAAATTTTATTAGGAATATTGATGACAAAATAGTTATAAATGGGAAGATAAACGATAATTTACTTCAGCAAGCACAGACTTTATTTATTTCATGGTTTGTAGACTTCAATCCGTTTGGTGGTATACAACCGGATGATTGGCAAGATATATCTGTTTATGACCTTGCCGATTATATTAATGGTGCTGCATTCAAAAAGAATGAATATTCTGATTCTGGGTTACCTATTATAAAAATCGCAGAGCTAAAAAATGGTATTACTGAATCCACTCAACGATGCTGTGTTGCAAAAGATGATAAGTATTATATTAACGACAGAGATATTCTATTCTCTTGGTCCGGAAATCCCGAAACGTCCATAGATACCTTTATATGGAGTATGGGACATGCAATTCTTAACCAGCATACATTTCGTGTCGTATCGAAATATGACGCACCTGCATTTACTTTCTTTTTACTTAAATATTTGAAGCCGCAGTTTACACATATAGCAAGCAATAAGCAAACGACTGGACTTGGCCACGTAACCGTAGCAGATCTTAAGAGACTTCAATTCCGAGCTAATGTAAATACTATCTTAGAATTCAACGCTCTTGTTATGCCGATGTTTGATTTAATATACTCGAATTATAAGGAAATACAGCGCTTAGCTACTCTTCGTGATGCATTATTGCCTCAGTTAATGTCTGGCGAACTTGATGTTTCAGAACTCGACATCTAAGCTGCTAAATTATCGTTTATATGGGGAATAATTATGAACAAAAAAGTAATTAGTATAAATGGAATAGATGAAATAAATATA
>ODAI013558217.1_pt1 | contig 13500 bp, 8 predicted proteins | sample 1539321 | NCBI WGS metagenome assembly ODAI01 (sample SAMN02144231, study PRJEB22623) | gut metagenome | biome: sheep rumen | host: Ovis aries | place: New Zealand
CTCAAGTATGAGAATATCAAGATAGCAACCCGTAACTATAAAGACTAGTCCCCGTTATGGAATATAATATAAAAGTATGGCGTCAGAAGAACGCCAAGGCAAAAGGCCATTTCGAGACCTACCACGTTACGGATGTGGAGGAAGATGCTTCTTTCCTCGAAATGCTTGACATACTCAATGACCAGCTTATCCGTAAAGGCATTGATCCCATTGCCTTTGACCATGACTGCCGTGAGGGTATCTGCGGAGCTTGCTCCCTGTACATTGACGGCCGTGCACATGGCCCAGACGACCAGGTAACCACCTGCCAGCTGTTCATGCGTCATTTCAAACCCGGTGCAACCATTACCGTAGAGCCCTGGCGCAGCGGTGCTTTCCCTGTGATCAAGGACCTTGTGGTAGACCGCGGTGCATTTGACAAGATTCTCCAGGCCGGCGGCTTTATCACCGTACGTACCGGAAGCGCCCAGGATGCAAACAATATCCTCATTTCCCACGACGCCGCAGAACTTTCAATGGATGCTGCAGCATGCGTAGGATGCGGTGCCTGCGTTGCAACCTGCAAGAATGGTTCGGCCATGCTGTTTGTGGCAGCCCGTGTAAGTTCCCTGGCTCTTCTGCCTCAGGGCAAACCGGAGGCTGCACGCCGCGCCCGCGCCATGGTTGCCAAGATGGACGAACTTGGCTTTGGTAACTGTACAAATACCCGTGCCTGCGAGATGGAATGCCCTAAGCATGTTACCATAGATCACATTGCACGTCTTAACAGGGAGTACCTTAAGGCCCGTTTTTCAGAGTAGTAAAATAATAAATATTCTATTGTAAAAAGGGCCTCGGAACTATCCAAGGCCCTTTTTATTGTTAATTCATAAAAACTTTTATTAATTTTTTAAGTTTGGATTTATGATTTTTTTGGTTATTTTTGTGTTAAATCATAACCAAAACAATTAATAAAAAGTTTAAATAAAAAGAAAAAATTAAAATTTTTCCGTATTTAAAGTATTTTAAAGCAGATAGTTAGCTATTGTTTTTTTGAAATTGTTTTTCTTTCTTTGCACCCGTATTTCCTTCTTTTGGAGGGAAACGTGTAGTGTATAGGTATAGAAAATTTGTTTTGTATCAATATTTATGTTTAACTAATTTTTTCATGCTTATGAAAAAAATCGGTATCTATCTCTCGGCAATTGTCATGCTAGCCGGTATGGTTGCATGTACAAAAAAAGAGGCCATTGAGGGTAACGGTCACGGTTTCGACGAAGCTACTTTCTCCATTGAGACAGTATCTGTTGAAAACACAACTGCTTCTTTCAAGATTACCTCTACCGGTTTCCCCGGTGCCACGTATTACGGATTCCTTTCTGCAGATATGGAATCCAAAGCAAGTGATGTGGTGGATGCTAAATTAAGCACTATCAACGTAACCCGTCACATCCTTTCAAGCGGAACCAACACTGTTGAAGAAAAAGGTCTTCGTCAGGGTGGTAAGAAGTATCGTTATATTGTAACAGGTCTTCTTGCCAACGGCGCAACTTACAACGAGCCCGTTGTAGCAGACATCGCCACCACAGGAGACTATACTACTGGTTCCCTTGCAGTTTCTGTTGCAAGTATCACTGCACAGACTCCTGTCTTCTCCATTTCCGGCGTAGACGGCAAAGCAGCTTATGCTGTTGTCACCAAGGAAGTAGCAGACAGCTATTCTTCCAATGAGAAGGAACTGTTCAACGCCCTGTTCGACTCAATCGACGACCTTGCTGTCATTGAGGCCGACGACGCAAATTGCAAGTGGAGCAAACTTGAGCCCGCCGACTACGTAGTTTATGCAGTTGGCTTTAAGGAAGATGCAGATGCACTCGAAGGTTTCCAGCCTACACTTAAATATGCAAAGGCTGCATTCACCGTAGAGCCCGTCAAGGACCCTGAGGCCGAATATCTTGCTTACATCGGCACATGGTATGATGCAGATGGCAATGAATACACCATCGCTCAGAAAGATGTCAACGCTACCTTTACCATGACCGGTCTTGACGTAGACATCACTGTCCTCTATGAAAACAAGGGCATCAAGTTCTCCGGTGAGGAGAAGTTGGGTGAAACCGCAGACGGACTTGAGGTTTATCTGTTTGGTCTTGACCAGGACGGTTACGCCGAAGACGCTTCCCAGAATGAAGCAGATCCTTACATCCTTGCAACCGGCGCCATTGACGGCTCCAACATTGCAATCACCGGCTCCGAATACCAGGCAGTATACAGCGGAACAACCTATGATGAGGTTATTTGCGGTCTTATTGTTTATGGGCTGGATCCTGCCGCAGGAAAACTCTATAAGATGGCGGAGGAGCCTGCAGTGTTGGCACTTCCTGCTACCCTTACAAAGGAAAAGCCCGGTGACAACCCCGGCGACGATCCTTATTCCAAGTACCTCGGTGACTGGACCATCACCCGTGGTGAAGCTACCGATACCTGGACCATCAGCGTCAAGGAAGATGGCAAGACCTATAATATCGATGGTATTGAAGGTTCAAAAGCATCAGACGGTATGACCGTTGAAGGTGTTTTCGAAGATGGTAATCTTGTAGTTTATACTCAGACACTTGGCACCTGGTCACATAACAGCTATGGTAATATCGAGGACCATCTCTTTGGAAATATTATTTATCAAGGTAAGAAATATTACATTACCGGAGAATATGTAGCTTTCACAGGCGTTGTAAGTGCCGATGGCAACAGCGTTGAACTTACCCCCGGAAAGGTGAATATAACTGACCTTGGAGAGTTTGACGTTGCTGGAATCCAGTTCTACGGAATTCTTATTGATGAAGGTGAAAATAAGGGAAAAGCTCTCAGCTATACATCTGACTACACCACCCTTCCCAATACCCTCACAGCTGCTTCTGGAGAAACCAGCAGCGTAAAGGGCATGGACAAGGAGGCAAGTGCTAAGATAATGAGCACCCTTGTACTCAATCACAATGGCAATTCGGCATTCCGTACCATGTCTGGCAAAAATGTCAAGACCAAGGGTACCCTGGAGAAATCTTCCAGCATGAAGACCGAAAAGAAGGACAACGGTTCTGCACCCAAGACCCGTGGAAGCAAGACTTCCCGTGGGAGCAAATCCTCATCCAGCATCATTGCAGGGCATAAAGCCTAGTAGCAAACTAGTTAGTAATATATTTAAGTAAAAAGCTTATGAACAGAATTAAGCTATTCCTCGCTACCTTTATGATGGTGCTTTCAGCAATCACTGCTGTGGCACAGAACATCACGGTGAGCGGTAAGGTAACCGACGATAACGGTCCGCTCCCCGGCGCTGCCGTCCTTGTACAGGGAACGACCAACGGTGCAATTACCAATGCAGATGGTACTTATTCCATCACTGTTCCCAGTGGTGCCACGCTGGTCTTCACCAGTGTTGGTTACGAAGATATTGTAGAACCCGTCAACGGCCGTACCACCATCAACGTCCGCATGTCAGTTTCCAGCGAACTCATTGAAGAAACGGTGGTTATCGGTTATGGTTCCGGCCAGAAGATTACCAACCTGGTAGGTTCCGTAAAAACCGTCAAGTCCGAGTCCCTGTCAAATGCACCTTCGGCCTCTGCCCTTGATATGCTCCAGGGCCAGGTTGCAGGTCTGTCCGTGCTCACCACTGGTGGTGTAGCCGGTGATAACAACGTGTCCATGACCCTGCACGGTGTAGGTTCACTCACTTCCAGCACTTCCCCGCTGTTTGTGATTGACGGTATTCCGTCCAGCAGCCGTACCATCATGGCCATGAACCCTAACGACATCCTTTCCATCTCCGTGCTCAAGGATGCATCGGCCACTTCAATTTACGGTGCCCGTGCAGCTAACGGTGTTGTGTACGTCACAACTAAGGCCGGTTCCTACAACGACAAGGCCACCGTTACTTACCGTGGACAGTACGGTATCTCCACCCTCGCCGACTTCACCATGTACGACAACATGATGTCCGGTGATGAACTGAAGGATTTCTGGATCCGTGCCGGTCTTTATACCTATGATCAGATTCAGTCCACTTACACTGACCACGGCTACACAGCCAACACCAAGTGGCACGAATACTATCAGCAGTTCAATAACCCCCAGTATCAGAACGACCTTACCATTGAAGGTGGCGGACGCCGCGTGGCTTACATGATTGCAGCTTCCCAGTTCCACCAGAGAGGTAACACCATTGGTAACTGGTACGACCGTTACACCATCCGCAGCAACGTCCAGGGTCACCCTACAAACTGGCTGAAGGTTGGTTTGAACGTGAACTTCTCCTATGACCGCCGCAACAACAACGGCAACTGGGGTGACGGTTCCAACGCAGGTGGTAACAACTACCTCTCCGGTGGTCTGTCCATGATCCTGAACCCTCTGTATCCTGCCATCGACCCTGTCACCGGCAGTGTATATGAAAAGGAATTTGCAGTTTATGCAGGTGCTATCAATCCTAAATACCAGGATAAGAACACACGTCGTCAGACAGACCGTTACGGCCTTGTTGGAAGCACCTATGTGGAGATTGAGCCTATCAAGAACCTCAAGATTGTCTCCCGTGCCGGTGTCGACGGTTCCGAGACCCTCTTCAACTATGCCCTTCTTCCTTCCTTCGCTACAGAGTTCTCCAGGACTCCCGGCCGAAGCAAGAGTTCCACCTTCCAGTACAGCGCAACCATCACCAACACAATTGAATACAGTCATTCTTTCACTGACCACAAATTCAGCGTGCTGGCAGGTCACGAAGGTATTGGCAACAACTACGACTACTTCTGGGCAAATTCTTCAAACCAGACCGACGACCGTCTGCTTGAACTGGATCACGGTACACAGGCAACATTTAACATGACTGAAGAAAAGACTCAGAGCTCATTCCTGTCATTCTTCGGCCACGCCGACTACAACTATCGTGAAAGGTATTTCCTTGATGCAACAATCCGTTACGATGCATCTTCCCGTTTCGGCCGCCACAACCGCTGGGCTCCGTTCTGGGCTGTAGGTTTCCTTTGGAAGGCCAAAAACGAGGAGTTCCTCAGGAATGTTTCCTGGCTCAACGACCTCAATGTCAAGGTCAGCTACGGTACCCAGGGTAACGCTTCCATCGGTGACTACACACAGTATGCTACCATCGGCCAGACCACTGAGTACAATGGCGTAGCCGGTATGGCAGTTTCTTCACCTTCCAACTACGACCTCAAGTGGGAGCAGCAGGGCCTGTTCACCGCAACTCTCGGTGGCCGCGTATTCAACCGCTTCGACTTTGACTTCGAGTTCTATAACAGGACAACCAGCAACATGCTGATGGATGTTCCCCAGCCTTATACCACTGGTTTCGCTGAAGGTGTTACCAAGAATGTCGGTGGCCTGTCCAACCGTGGTATTGATATCACCCTTGGCGTGGATGTACTCCGTGGCCGCGACTATTTCCTGCGCGTAAACGCTACCTTCAACTACAACCAGGAGAAGATCACCGAACTCTTCGACGGCCGTCAGGAATGGGAAATTGCTAACACCGGTATCACCTATGTGGTTGGCAAGCCTATCAGCTTCTACTATCCTATCTCTGCCGGTATCGACCCCGAAACCGGTAAGCAGCTCTGGTATGTTCCTACCGGTTGGGAGGAATATCAGAAAACCGGCGACGTTGAGAAAATCGACAAGAACACCACCCGTATGGATGTTACCACGGATGTGTTTGACGAGGCTCTCCTGAATCAGAATACCGGTAAGGTGCGTAACGCCCCCGTCAACGGTGGTTTTGGTGTCTCAGGCAGCTGGAAGGGTTTCTATGTACAGGCCGACTTCACCTACGTGCTTGGCAAGTACCTGATCAACAACGACGCCTTCTTCTACAACAACCCTAACCAGTTCCTTGGTTACAATGCATCTAAGGCTGTTACGGACTACTGGACTCCTGAGAACAGATACGCCCAGTTCCCGGATTGGAGCAAGGGTTACACCATGCAGTTTGATACCCACCTGCTTGAACCCGCTTCCTTCCTTCGTCTGAAGACCCTCCTTGTATCCTACTCACTGCCGCAGAAGGCTCTTGCATGGACCAACGGCGTGCTCAAGGGTGCAAAGATTACCTTCACCGGACGTAACCTCTTCACCGTCACTAAGTACATGGGTGCCGATCCAGAAGTTAACTCCAACCTCGCGCTGGGTCTTCCTGGTAACACCAAGCAGTTCCTGGGCGGTATTGAACTCACCTTCTAATTGCTAAGAATGGTTAAAAGAATGAAAGATATGAAAAAGACTATATACAGACTGCTTGGTTCTGCCGTTGCACTGTTCATGGTGTTTTCCTGCAACATGGACCTCATTCCTACCAGCGACATCGTTTACGACGAGAACGAACCCGCCATCCAGAAAGCCAGTGACCTGACTTCCTTTGAGCAGGGTATCCACGTCTACTTCCGCAGCATTCATCAGAGCACATACTACTATGTCTCCGATGTCATGACCGACGGCTTCAACGCCACCATCGACTTTGGTAACAACTTCGGCCCTCTTCACCGTACAGACGCCGACTTCACGGCCAGCGACCAGGATGTTGAAGATGTATGGGGTGGTTACTATACTGCTATCAGCAAGTTCAATCAGGCTCTTGCTGCCGCTAACAGCATTACCGATCCCGAACTTAAGGAGAACGCACAGGTTTTCAAGGGATATGCTTTCTTCTATCGCGCTTACTCTTACCTGTATCTGGCACGTACTTTCGGCAAGGCTTATGATGCCGCCACAGCTTCTACAGACCTTTCTGTTCCGCTGGTGCTGGTATATGACCAGAATGCCCGTCCCGCACGTGACACTCAGGAAAATGTGTACAAGCAGATCAAATCCGACCTCGACAGCGCCGCTGTCCTCCTGGCCGGTGAAGTAGGTGCAGTACGTGCAAGCAAGCCTACCATTGATGCCGTTACCGCTCTCTATGCCCGTTACTATCTGGATGTGAAGGATTATGGCAATGCAGCTTCATGCGCACAGTCCCTCATCGCCTCCGGCAAGTATGAGCTCTCCGACACCCCGGCCGAATTTACCGCCGAGTTCCTCAACGATACCGGTACCGAGCCCATCCTTCAGATGGTTGCATCACTCAACGAGGCTCCTAACAGCCTGTACAACTACACCCGCCTTACAACTGCCAACAAGCAGAATGTATACTCACCTTACTTCCTGCCTTCCGGTAAGCTTATAGATTCCTATAGCGCTTCAGACCTTCGTTTGTCTGGCTGGTTCAAGGCTTCAGGCTCGGCTTCCTATCCAATCTACTCCAATGGTTCGGCCTATTCGGATCCTGGCGTTCTGGTGTTCACGAAGTTTGAAGGTAACCCTACTTATACCTCCGCTCCTCTTCCCCAGGGTCAGAATGCCATTAAGCCCTTCCGTATCAGCGAGATGTATCTGATTGCAGCCGAAGCCCTGTTCCAGAGCGGCTCTACCTCCGATGCCAACAAGGTGCTCAACGACCTCCAGACCGCCCGCGGTGCTGAACTCACTACCCAGCCTTCAATTGAGGCTATCCAGAAGGAGTGGTTCATTGAGACTGTAGGTGAAGGACAGCGTGTATGGTGCCTCAAGCGCTGGGGTGCAGGTTTCACCGCCCGTTATGGTCAGCCTGCCGCTATCGCCAACAACCTTATTTACACAGGTACTTACTACACTGATCGCGCCTTTGAAAAGGGTGACTATCACCTGACTCTTCCTATCCCTACCTATGAGATGAAGATTAACACCAATCTCAAGCAGAATCAGGGCTATGATTTGCTTTCAGAATCTGAATAATTAAAGGAGTAAGAATATGAAAAAAGTATATTTCGCACTGGTAGCTGTTGCTGTTCTGCTTCTCGCTTCCTGCAGCCGCGTTAACGAATACAGAGATACTACCTCTTTCGTAACGTTCAACTGTGAGAGCACCTTTTCTATCCGCGAAGACGGTGGTTCTTTCACCCTTCCCATCCGTGTAGTCGGAGAGCATGGAGATTTCTCCGTGACTGTCTCTGGTGTTGACGGAACTGCAAAGAGCAACACTCATTACAAGATTTCGGAACCTGCATCCGGTGTCCTTAATTTCACCGCCGCCGATTCCATCAAGACCGTTACTTTTGAGGTTATCCGTATTCCCGGATATGTAGACCCCGGTAGCGTTGAATTCTCTGTAAACATTGACAATGCCACTTCAGGTCTCACCCTTGGTTCCCGCCGCCAGGTTGCCGTTACCGTAACTGACGCCGACCACCCGCTCTCCGACCTCATCGGTGCTTGGGATGTTAAGGCTTATGATGCACAGAGCAAAAGCACCTACGCAGAGGTTAACTACGTGATGAACCTCAAGGCCTACGACGGCGACGTTACCCGCCTGTGGTGCGACGGTATCAACAGCTTCGCCCAAACCATGAAGGGTTATGGCATTACTATTGTTGATGTTTACGGTATTGTCTCCGACGACCACAACACCATTACTTTCCCTTGCGGACAGGAGGGTGGTGACCTTGGAGCCAGCAACGGCGGTATCGTAACGCTTGTCTCCGGTTATATCAATGATGGTTACTACATAGACGATGAAGCTGAGGCCATTGTCTTCACCAAACAGCCAGATGGTACGTTCAAGTGCGAACAGGGTATCCTGTGGCTGAATGACTATGTATGGCCTACCTATGGCGGTTACTTCCTGGGTGCCGAAAATGGTGTCGCCACCACATGGACCAAGAAGTAAAACCATTTTAACTATCCGTTAACAACTATGCCAACTTCCTCGAAAACGGGGAAGTTGGCTTTACTCACTGAATAATGAAAAAGATATTTTTTGCACTGTTTGTTTGGGTGTCCTGTATCTTTGCAGCAAAGGCTCAGGATACCTATGAGCCCATGGATACCTGGCCGTACAAGTACGAGCATTTTCAGGCTGGAAATATTCGCACAACCAAGGGAACTTTGTTTGAGTACAAGGCCCTTAACGTCAACCTTGCCGACGGAAAACTGCATTATATCGAAAACGACAAGATAATGCAGGCCGACATGGGCCGCGTATTTACGGCTCTCATAGGGGACATGGACGTTTATGTAAACGCCGGTGGCAAAATGTACCAGGTACTCGGTGAGAATGAATACGGCTCGGTCCTGAAGCTCACCTCCGTGGACATGGACGAGCTCAATAAAGTGGATATCGGCTATGGTGTTTCCTCTTCCACCGCATCCCGCACCAACACTACTCTGGCCGGGCTTGGAATGGAAAACCTCAACGGCGTGAACATGGTGAGCATGACTCTTGCCAATGCCGAAAACAGAAAGCACACGGGTATGGTGTTGCCGTTAAAGGAGCGTTTCTTCCTGAATATTGACGGTAAACTTATTCCCGCAAACAAGAGGGAAGTGATGGACGTGGTTGACAAAAAAGCTGCTAAAGACTTTTTTAAAGCCAATAAGATTAAATGGAATAAGCCGGAGTCCCTTGTACTCTTGCTGCCTTTCCTTAAAGAACAGTTGAACAAGTAGATATGAAGAAGAGTTTACCCTTATTCCTGGCTCTGGCGTTGTTTGGCGCATTTGCCTGCCAACGCGAGGTGCCGCAGGAACCGGTTCAGGAGGAAGAAGCGGAAGTTCTTTCGGAAGAGGCCGGGTATGAGCCTGGCATTATCCTGATTCGTTTTGTGGACGAAGTCGCAACTAAGTCGGTTGACACCAAAAGCGGTTTGCGCGATTTTGGTATTACTGCCATGTATCCGGTGTTCCCGGAGGAAGAATGCCCGGTGGAATTCCGTGAAAGGGAGCGTGCAGCCGGCCTCAGGGATTTCTATTATGCCGAATATGACCCCGCTAAGGCTCCTGTAACAAAGGCCAGCGTGGATCTGGCTTCCCTGCCCGGCGTCATTTCGGCCGAACCTGTGCCGGAGACGTTTTTGAATGACGCCATTTTCAATGACCCCGGTCTCAGCATTCAGTGGCACTACATCAATACCGGTACTCCCGGTGCCGATGTAAACTGCCTTCCCGTGTGGCAGTCCTATACCGTTGGAAACGCTTCCGTCATTGTGTCCGTTGTGGATGAAGGCGTAGACCTTAAACACGAGGACCTTGAGTGGAACTGTCTTCCCGGAGGTCCTGACGGTAGCCGTAACTTTGCCGATGGCAGCTACGAGGTTGAGCCCATGAGCCATGGTACTCACGTGGCCGGAACCATTGCGGCCGTGAACAACAACGGAAAGGGCGGCGGCGGCATTGCCGGCGGCGATTATCTTGCCAACAGGCCCGGTGTGAAGATAATGTCGTGCCAGTTCTTTGGAACCAAGCGCAACGGTTCGGCCGCTGACGCAATCCGTTGGGGAGCCAACCACGGCGCCATTATTTCCCAGAACAGCTGGGGATATGTTGCCGATACCAACGAGGACGGAAAGATTTCGGCCGATGAACTGCGGAGCGCCAAGAATATGCGTATTGACTCTGCGACCAAGGCTGCTGTGGATTATTTCATCAAGTATGCCGGCTGCGATGCCTCCGGAAACCAGAAGGAGGATTCTCCCATGAAGGGCGGCATTGTAATTTTTGCTGCCGGAAACAACAGCATCCCTTATGGTTCTCCCGCCAACTATGAGCCTATCCTTGCGGTAGGTGCAATTGACCGCAGCGGACATCGTTCCAGCTTCTCCAACTACGGTGACTGGGTTGATATCTGCGCCCCTGGAACAAACATCTACAGCACGCTTCCCGGCAACCATTACGGTAATAACAGTGGTACTTCCATGGCTTGCCCGCACGTTTCAGGCGTTGCCGCCCTAGTGGTTTCTTACTGTGGAGGCCCCGGATTTACCGCCGACATGCTCTGGACTAAGCTTGTGAACGGCGCAAAGCAGGGTTTTGTGGCAGCTTCCGGAACTCCTATCGGCCCGCTTGTAGATGCCTATGGTGCCATTTTGTATGGTGATACCGGTGAACCCGGGCCCATTACGGAATACAGCGTTGGCAGCCAGTCCAACAACATTTCCTTTACCTGGAATGTTACTGAAACCAGCAAGGGTTCTTCTTCCTATGCTGCCATGCTTTATGCCAGCAAGAGCAAGAGCGCCCTGGAGAGCATGGATCCCGCACATCCCGGCAAGGATATCGTGAAGGCCAACAGGCTTACTTCCACTTTCAATGTAGGAGACGAGGTTACGGGAACTATCAACAACCTTGAGTTCGAGACCAAGTACTATGTTACTTTGGCGGCGTATTCCTACGACAATGGTTTTTCGGCCCCGGCTCCTATCAAGGAGATTACTACGGGCGCCAATAACGCTCCTTATGTGAATGTGGGCCTGGATCCCATTCCTACGCATAAGAACTACGAGATTTGGACCATTCCGCTTTCAATTGGGGATCCGGACGGCCACGAGGTTACCGTGACGTATAAGGCCGGTTCTGCGGCCGATTCCCTGCAGCCGGACGCAATCAACGGCGGCTACATGATCCAGATTAACGGCCCTCAGGCTCCTGGCGGAACTTACACGGGCACGGTTACCGTGACGGATCAGTATGGGCTTGCGGCTTCTGTGTCGGTTACCTATACGCTTTTGCCGAATAACGCACCTGTGGTTGTAAATCCTATTGAAAATCAGCAGTTTGACGCTCCGGGTAAGGAGAAATCTTTCCCTATTTCGGGTATTTTCAAGGACGACGACGGTGAGCCTCTGGCCATGGATGTGCAGGTGAGCGACAAGACTACCTTCCATGCTGTAAGTGATGGCGAAAACCTTATTGTAACCGCCCTTACGTATGGTGTGGCCAATATCAGCATCACTGCAACCGATGCTCGCGGAGAGTCTGCCGTCATGAGTTTCGGCGTAATTTCCCGCGAGGCTTCCGTGGAGGTTTCCGTCTATCCTACGCCTGTTGAGGACAACCTTTATATCTCTACTGGCATGGAAGAGAAAGAGACTTCAATCTCTGTTTACGGTGCTTCCGGAGCCCTTGTATACACGGGTTCCCAGACCACCAGCGCGTTCAGCCCTGCCGTTGTAAACATGGCTTCCTGCGCTCCTGGCAAGTATTCTGTAGTTTTTACCTACGGAGACAAAAAGTATAACAAAACGGTCATTAAAAAGTAGCGGATTATGAAAAGAATTGCAATAACCGTTTTTGCTTTGGCTTTTACTGTCCTTGGTGCATGGGCTCAGGGTACAGACGCCCTTCCTTTTACCAGGATTGACCAGAATCCGGTGTCGCTTGGTTTGGCAGGTGCGGGTTCGGCATCAAATGCTACGGCTGCTTATTCGGCCTTTTCAAATGCCTCCATGCTTCCTTTCTTTGAGGGTAGGCTGGATGCTTCGGCCGCTTTCCAGTTGTGGTCTCCTTCGGCCGCAAAGTCTTCGAATATTGCGGTTGGAGTTGCCTACAAGTTCTCCGAAAGAGTGGGCGTTTCCCTTGGTTATAATCTTCAGAGCGGTGCTCCCTACGAGGTAGAGGATTACAATGGTCAGATTACGGGCACTTTCGGGCCGAAATCACACGTTATCGCCCTTGGAGCAGGGTTTGGTATAGGAGAGCACTTCGGCATTGGCGTAAACGCCCGTTTTGCCGCCCAGAAGCCTTCCTCAGACCTTTCTTACAACGGACTTAGCGCAGACTTGTTTGTGGCTTATGCCGTGAATAATGACCTCAGGTTTACTGCGGGTATTTCCACCCTTGGAACAAGCATCACGGCTTATAACAAGAAGAAATACTCCCAGCCTGCTTCCGTTAAGTTTGGCGCAAACTGGGGAATAAGCTTTGCAGAGGTTAACCGCGTAGAGGTAATGGCCGATTTTGACTATTATTTCTCAAAGAATTTCTCTGCGGCCATAGGTGCTCAGTACGACTGGAACAAGACTGCGTTTGTGCGCCTGGGCTACAGGTATTCTACGCCGTACTGCGTCATTCCTTCGCATCTGGCCATTGGTATAGGAGGTAAGTTCCATGGCTTCCGCCTGGATCTCAGTTATTTAACTGCATCTCCGGCACTTGGAAATACTCTTGCCATTGGTCTGGGTTATTCCTTTTAAGCCTTTTACCAGAGGAAGTTATTGAAAGGATATCTTCCTGCATGAATCTCCGCAACGATTTTATAAAGGTCGTTGCGGAGTTTTTCTATGCCTATCTTTTCTTTGGCCGAAATGAATATGCAGGGGGTCTTTTCCTCTGCTATCCAGCTGTGCTTGAGCTCTTCCAGAGTGCGGTTTTCGGCCTTTTTGGGCTCCAGGGAGAATTCGTCGTAGGGTTCGTAGGTGTAGGCGTCCACTTTGTTGAATACAACGTAGCAGGGCTTGTTTGAGGCGCCTATGTCTTTGAGGGTTTGTTCTACCACGCTCATCTGTTCCTCGAAATCCGGGTGGGAAATGTCCACTACGTGCACAAGGACATCGGCCTCTCGGACCTCGTCCAAAGTGCTTTTGAATGCCTCTACAAGCTGTGTGGGGAGCTTGCGGATAAAGCCCACGGTGTCGCTGAGAAGGAACGGTACGTTCTCTATGA
>ODAI012109899.1_pt1 | contig 13499 bp, 11 predicted proteins | sample 1539321 | NCBI WGS metagenome assembly ODAI01 (sample SAMN02144231, study PRJEB22623) | gut metagenome | biome: sheep rumen | host: Ovis aries | place: New Zealand
CACCAGGATGATCATCATGGAAAGAAAGTGCTCGCCGTTCAGAATCGTTTCAATTTCGTTGAGCATCGCTTTTCCTCCTTCTCATCCCGGCCGGTATCCCTGCTCCCCCCGCCTTCCGCCGCAGAAGGGCAGAGGCTGCATACAGGATACATACGATTCGTATGCCTGATCAACGTCCGACTTCATCACAGAATATCATCCGGAAGACAAACAAGACAACCGGCCCGAGGGCCGGTTTCCTGTTGATTATCGCATTTCTTCCGCCAGCTTTTCGATTTCCGCCCTGTTTTCATCCGTCATGGCGGAGAGGATTCTCACCGTTGTTTCCGCGAAGGTCGTATCCTTGCAGCCTTCCAGCATGCCCTTCATCACCTTCGCCGCCGTCGGCGCCCAGCTGCCGTTCTCGATCAGGCCGATCTTCCGGCCGCGGAAGCCGCGCTCCGTCAGTTGGTCAATGAACTGCTTCATGAAGGGGAAGATCTCCGCGTTGTACGTCGTGGTTGCCAGCACCAGCTTCCCGTACCGGAACGCGTCCTCCACAGCCTCAGCCATGTCGCAGCGGGCCAGATCGTTGACCGCCACCTTCGGGCAGCCCTTCGCCTCCAGCTTTTCCGCCAGCAGCTGCACGGCCTTCTTCGTGTTCCCGTACACGGAGGTGTAGCAGATCACGACGCCTTCGCTCTCCACCCCGTAGGATGACCAGGTCTGATACAGATCCAGGTACTGCTTCAGGTTTTCGCTGAGGATCGGCCCGTGCAGCGGGCAGATCGTCCGGATATCCAGCGCGGCAGTCTTCTTCAGCACGGCCTGCACCTGCATCCCGTACTTTCCGACGATGCCGAAATAATACCGTCTGGCTTCGCAGGCCCAGTCCTCCTCCGCGTCCCTGGCGCCGAACTTGCCGAACGCGTCCGCCGAGAAGAGCACCCGGTCCTTCATGTCATAGGTCATGATCACTTCCGGCCAGTGCACCATGGGTGCGGTGATGAATCGCAGCGTATGCGCGCCGAGGTTCAGCTCGTCCCCTTCTCCGACCGTGATCCGCCGCTGGGCGTAATCATCCCCGTAGAAATTTTTCATCATGGTAAACGCCTTCGCGGAAGCGACGATCTTCGCCTCCGGATAGGCCGCCGCAAAGGTGGCGATGTTCGCGGAATGATCCGGCTCCATGTGCTGAACCACCAGATAGTCCGGCTTCCGGCCCTCCAGCGCCTCCTCCAGCTTTTCCATCCACTCGGTGCCGAAATGCCGGTCCACGGTGTCCATCACGGCAATCTGCCCGTCCATGATCACATAGGAGTTGTACGCCATGCCTTCCGGCACATCGTACTGGCCTTCGAACAGATCGATCTCGTAATCATTCACGCCGATGTAGCGGATGCTCTCAGTAATGTTTTCCATGCGTTTCTCCTTGTTTCGCTTCTTTTGCCCGGCGGGCAGCTTATTCAGCTGACGCTAACTTGTTTATTTTATCATATCCGGGCATCTTCACGCAACCGGATATTATTTCTCAAACTGCGGCGGAACCGGCTTCTTCACTTCCTGCAGCCGCTTCTTCCGGCGGGTTTTGATCTCCTGCGGAATCGCCTGGATGTCGCCGGCCTTCGTCAGCGCCATCTTCGTCAGGCTCGGGCCGATCAGCTCATACACCAGCACGGAGAACAGGATGATGTTCCGCACCAGCGTGCCCTCGACGCCGCCGAGTACCCGGTACGCCGTGGCGCACATTCCCAGCGCAACGCCCGCCTGGGGCAGCAACGTGATTCCCAGGTACTTCCGGACCGTCGCCGGGCTCTTCGCCAGGTCGGAAGAGAAGCGGGCACCGATATACTTACCGAAGGAGCGGGCAAATATATAGATCACACCGATCAGAATCACGTTCGCATCCGCGAAGACGTCAAACTGCAGCGCGGAGCCGCTCAGCACGAAGAACAGCGTGATCGCCGGGCCGCTCCACCGGTCCGCCTGCAGCATCAGATCCTCGCTCAGGGGACACAGGTTGCAGAACACCGTACCCAGCATCATGCACACCAGCAGGGAGGAGAATCCAAAGGTGAAGCTGCCGACGCTGAACTTCAGCTGGCTGACCGCCACCGTCAGGATCACGCTGCCGACGATCAGGGCATTCCGGTTCCGGTGGGAATGGAAGTACCGTTCCAGAATCGTCAGCAGATACCCGACCAGCCCGCCGAAGGCCAGGGAGAGAACCCCCTCCGCCAGCGGCTCAACGATCAGCGCAGCGATATGCGCCGTACCGTTCTTCATCGCCTGGGCGATACCGAAGGAGATGGCAAAGACGACCAGGCCGACCGCGTCATCCAGCGCGACCACGGGCAGCAGCACATCCGTCACCGGGCCCTTCGCCTTATACTGGCGAACGACCATCAGCGTTGCCGCCGGCGCAGTCGCCGCGGCAATGGCGCCCAGGGTAATGGCCACAGGCAGATCCACCAGCCCCGGATTGATGAAGTGCAGGCCGATCATCATCACGTCCACCACGACAGTCGTGATCACCGCCTGCAGAATGCCGATGATCGTGGCCTGTTTTCCGGTCTGCTTCAGCGCGGAAAGCCGGAATTCATGCCCGATGGCGAAGGCGATGAAGCCCAGGGCCACATCGCTGATCACCGCCAGATTGTCCACCTGCTCAAAGGAGGTGAACCCGATCCCGAGCCGGCCGAGCACGCACGGGCCGATCAGCACACCGGATACCAGATAGGCGGTCACGTCCGGCAGATGAAACTTGACGAAAAGCCGGGTCATCAGCAGCCCCGCGAAAAGGGCAAAGGCAATCAGCAGCAGTTCCTGCATAAAGATTTTTCGCTTCCTTCCACAACCATAAAAGACAACAAAAAATGCGAAAGAACCGCTTCCGCGTTTCTTTCGCAGGGCATTGTATCACGCTTCCGGAAATAATACAAGCAAATGATTCAGGACTTTTCAAAGGGCCTGGCCAGGATGTCTCCCGCGTTCACCTCCAGCGCCTTTGTCGGACATACCTGGAAGCAGTATCCGCAGCCGATGCACTTGTCCGTCTTGACGGCCTTCCTGTCCCGGATCTCGATGCCCTCCTGCCAGCAGACATCCACGCACCGGCCGCAGCCGATGCACTTTTCCGGATCCGCCTGCGCCTGCTGATAGGCATCTCCCAGGGCATTCTGCCGGGCCCTGGCGAAATCCGCCGGCATATTGAACAACTGCAGCGCGTCGCCCTTCAGGCTTTCCATATCCGGGTATCCCGCCTCGTCCATCCATTTGCTCAGGTCGCTGATCACCTTTCTGCAGGCCATCGTGCCGCCGGAGCATGCCAGTGCGCCCAGCTGCACGCAGTCGCTGCCCGCCATGATGAACCGCGCCGCCTGGTCGAAGGAGAATACCCCGCCGCCCGCGTACATGGGCAGCGTGATGCCGTTGTTCCGGCCCTCGGCCACCGCGTAGCAGACGATCGGGTTCGCCTGGGTTCCGCCGTATCCGGATCCCGGGCGGGGCTGCGTCCGCCGCCAGTCCAGATCCATATAGAAGGCCTTCCAGCGGGCGGTGGGCCCGACGGCGTCCGCGCCGCTGGCCTGAGCGATGCGCATGGATGTCAGCACGTCGCAGCCCTCGACCGCCAGCTTGACCATGACTTTTACCTTTTCCGGCGCCGCCTGGCGGATCATGGCCGTGCAGTGGCGCACCAGCTCATAGTAATCGAAAATCCGGTCCTTCGCCACCGCGACGCCGGGGGTGTTGAAATGCAGTTCCAGCGCGTCCGCACCGGCCAGGGAAAGCTCCTTCGCCTGACGGATCCAGTCCTTTTCCCAGTCTCCGCCCCTGACGATATCGCTGTAGTGCCCGACGGATACCCACAGCTTGATGTCGCTGTCCAGCGCCTCCCGGGCGGTCTTCACTTCCTCGCAGTACTGCTCCAGGGTCGACACGGTATCCGGGATCTGGCGGCCGACCGCGTGGCTGTGAAAGCACGGCTGGCCCCTGTATGCCGCCGCCGCGTCCGGGGAGAAGAAGCTGCCGCCGCCGCTTCCGTGGCCGAAATTGCGCATGGTGATCGCGCCGGGGCGCATCTTCGCGCTTTTGAGCACATTTCTGGCCCCCTGGGTTGCCGGGGAGGAAGCCACCACGAAGGGATTGATCATATCCAGGGATTTCACATACAGATCAGCCATTGAAGCCACCGCCTTTCAGAAGGTTCAGCAATGTCTGCGCGTCGGCGCGGAACTGATCCGGACTGTCATCCCGGACGAATTCCAGCAGCGCGCAGCGCGGTCCGCCGGTGCCGCCGGCGGCCTCGAAATAGTATTGCCACTCCGCCGCGTTCAGCGGTCCCCGCTTCCCGTCCGGCCAGGAGTAGACATGAAAGTTCAGGAGTCTCCCGCCCATCCGGCGGATGCCCTCCGTCCGCTCCCGCGGAGTCAGGGCCACCGTCGGCTGCCACAGGCAGTACAGGTTCGGATGCCCGGCTTCGCGCAGCAGCCGCTCCGCCGATTCATTCGTGTCCGTCAGCGTGTTTTTGTGCCACTCAAAGGCAACCTTGATGCCGTCCCGGGCGGCCAGCTCCGCCACCCCGGCCGCTTCCGCCGCGAGGCGGGCGAACTCCGCGTCCCCGACCTCCGCGGAGGCGTGCCCTCCCGCCCAGATGCGGATCAGCGGCGCACCGAGCGCCCGGGCGGACGCAAGGGACGCGGCAAATACCGCCTCCGGCGATTCGTGTTCGCCCAGCCGGAAATAGGACCCGTATGCCGCCACCCGAAGGCCGGCCGCTTCCGTCTTCCGACGGAGCGCCTCCGCTCCCTGGGGATCGTCCGGCAGCACATGCACGTTCTCCGACCATTCGATGGCCTGCAGACCGCAATCCGCCACGAGACAGATCACCTCATCCGCCGTCATCGGCATCTTTTTGAATGTGGCGGAAACAGCGCCGGGGATCCAGCGGACATTCACAGCTTCAGCACCGTTTCCCATACGCTTTCCTCCACCGGAACGCCTTTTTCCATATTTTCCGCCCGGGTTCTCATCATGTTCTTTCCGGGATAATAGACCGGCTTCTCCGGATCCACCGGCATCGATGTCTGCAGATCCGCCAGGGTATCCCGCACGCGTTTGGCAAAGGCCTCGCAGTCCGGCAGCCGGTTCAGGTCGATGGCGATGAACACCTGGCTCAGCTCCGTCTCCGTCGGCAGCTCTCCCACCTCCCGGGCGGTTCTGCCGCCGCTGAGGGCGGCCACCACCAGATCCAGCGCCAGGGAGAGACCGCTTCCCTTCCAGTATCCGATAGGCAGTACCTGGTGCGTCGCGAGGATGTCCGCCGCATTCCGGGTGATCTGCTGGTCCGGGTTGAAGCCGCCGTCCACAGGCAGCTCTCTTCCCGCCCGGGCATAGCTTTCCAGCTTGCCGTAGGAGAACATGGAAACGGCCACGTCCAGCAGCACCGGGGCTTCGTCTCCGTTCGGAACGGCGAAGACCACCGGATTGTTTCCCAGCCGCGCTTCCCGGCCTCCCCACGGGGGCATGTTGGGCACTGTATTGGTCCAGAGGATGCCGATGCAGTTCTCCCGGATGGCCATCAGGCCATAGTTGCCCGGGCGCATCCAGTGGTTCGTGTTCGACAGGGCGACGACGCCGATTGTCTGCTGATGGGCCAGTTCGATGGCCCTCTCCATGCAGCGGTACGCATTCAGATTGCCGCAGCCCCGGTGGCCGTTCCACCGCTCCAGCATGCCCAGGCTTTCCTCCTTTTCCGCCTCGGTATTCACATCCACGGATCCGTCCCGGATGCTTTTGATAAACTTCGGAAACCGGTTCAGCCCGTGGGTATAGATGCCGTCCCGGCTGGCGTCCGCAAAGAGGGTGGCGGAAAGCTCCGCCCGCTCGCCCGTAATGCCGTATTTGTTCAGCACGCGGATAAATTCCTTCCGCATGGTTTCATAGGGGATGCGCATGATGCGTCTGCCTCCTTTACTGTCCTATTGATCAGCCCTTCACCGCGCCGACCATGATGCCCTTGACGAAATAGCGCTGAATAAAGGGATACACGCAGAGAATCGGGATCGTCGCCACAACGATCGTGGCGAACTGAATGGTCTCGCTCATCACATAGCCCTCGTCGGTGTCGCTCAGGATCAGGATCTCCCGCAGCACCAGCTGCAGCGGATACAGCTTCCGGTCCTTGATGAACAGCATCGCGTTGAACCAGCTGTTCCAGTGGGACACCGCGTAGTACAGGGCCACCACGGCAACGGAGGGCAGGATCAGCGGGGTGATGATCCGGAACAGGATCGTCAGATGCCCCGCGCCGTCCAGCTGCGCGCTTTCCTCAAGGCTGTCCGGCACGCCCGTCATCGCCGTGCGGACGATGACCAGGTTAAACACGTTGATCAGCGAAGGCAGGATCAGCGCCCAGATGGACTTGTACAGCCCGACGCCCTTGACCACCAGGAAGAAGGGAATCATGCCGCCGGAGAAATACATGCTGAAGACGACCATCAGGTTGAAAAAGCTCTTGAGCATATACTTTTTCCGGCTCAACACATAGGCCGCCACCAGGGAAAACAGCATGTCCAGCAGCGTGCCAACGATCACGATGAACAGGGTGTTCCGGTATCCGGTCCAGATGTTCTGGTTCGCGATCACGGACTCGTAGGCGGCGGTGGTGGGCTTGAGGGGCCAGAGCAGGAGTCCGCTGTGACTCATGTAGGCCGCGCCGTCGCTGAAGGAGCCCGCCACCACATGGATCAGCGGCAGCAGGATCAGCACGCACAGGAGAATCATCAGTGCGTCATCCGCGATATAGAAGATCCGCTCGCCGAGGGGGATCTGAATCTTTTTGCTTTCCCGTTTTCGCGCAATGGATGTCATCGGATGCTCCCCTCCTTTCTTACCACAGGCTGTTGCCGCCCATGCGCTTGGTGATCTTGTTCGTGATGAACACCAGCACGAAGCACACGACCGAGTTGAAGAAGCCGACCGCCGTCGAGTAGCTGAAGTTCACGTTCTCCGCGAAGCCCCGGCGGTAGACGTAGGTGTTGATCACGTCCGCCCGCTCGTATGTCAGCGGCGTATAGAGCAGCATGATCTTCTCGTATCCGACGTCGAACATCTTGCCCACCTTGAGGATGAACATGATCACGATCGTCGGAATCAGGCACGGAATCGTGATGTGAATGATCTGGTGCCACTTGTTGGCTCCGTCGACCCGGGCGGCCTCGTAGAGCTCCTGATCGATTGCCGTCAGCGCGGAAAGGTACACGATGGAGTTCCACCCGATGTTCGACCAGATATCGGATACGATATAGATCGGCACGAAGTAGTTGGGCTCATACAGCATGTTCGTCACCGGCATGCCGAACAGCACGTTCATCAGCATCGTCACACCGCCCGAGCGGCTGACCAGCTCCCGGATGATGCCGCAGACCACGACCACGGAGATGAAGTGCGGGATATAGCTGATCGTCTGAACAGTCCGGCTCATCCGCCGGGAACGCAGTTCATTGATCAGCAGCGCCAGCACGATCGCCGACGGGAAGGAAAAGATCAGCGTCGACAGCGCGATCGTGAAGGTGTTCCGCAAAAGCCTTGGCAGGAACGGATCATTGAAGAAGTTGATGAAATGCTTCATTCCGACCCAATTGCTTCCCGCGATGCCCTTGGCCGCCTTGTAATCCTGGAAGGAGATCACCAGACCGGCCATCGGCGCGTACTTGAACACGAGGAAGTACACCAGCACCGGCAGGAACAGCAGATATAGCTTCCAGTTCTTCTGAAAATCCAGCTGGATTCGCCGGCCGAGGGGCATATGATGACGGTTGATCACCTTGCCGCGCTCCGCCCTGGATACCGTACTCATTCAGGACGCCTCCTTACGATCATTTCCCGGGTATATGCCTGTTCCATCAGGCGGGTCGTCTCCAGCGCGTCCGCCGGGGTGATGAAGGGCGGCAGGCCTGCGCCGATCCGGCGGTAGAAATCCTCGATGAACGGTCCGTGCCCGCTGCCCCAGTAATCCTTCCCGACGGCCAGTGCCGTCGAATAATCCTCGAAGGCCGTTCCCTCCGGCCCCTTCACCGTCAGCCGCGCCCCGTCCAGGTGCATTTCGCCCTTTTCGAAGCTCAGGTGCATCTGCACCGGCAGGTTGCATACGCCGCAGTTGCTGGCATAGAAAAGATACCGTCCGCCTTCCGCGTCCTCCAGCAGCATGTCCACGGTGTCCTCCGTCTCGATGATGCCGGAAAGCCGCTTGGCTGACATGGTGCTTCCCTTCAGGCGCAGATCACCGGCCAGATACCGGAGCAGATCCAGCGTATGGATCGCCTGGTTGATCAGCACGGATCCGCCCTCGGTTTTCCACGCGCCCCGCCAGGGGCTGTCGATATAGTAGGCGCCTCCCCGGTTCCAGGCCACGAATGCGCTTCCGCCGAGGAGCCGTCCCAGGCTTCCCGCGCCGATGATCTCCTTCATCCGCGCGGTGGCGCCGTTGTACCGGTTCTGAAAGCAGATCGTCAGCGTCTTCCCCGCCTTTTCCGCCGCCGCCTTCATGGCTTCGGCCTCGCGGACGGACACGCCCATCGGCTTTTCGCACAGCACATGCTTTCCCGCCTCCAGCGCCGCGATGGAAATCTCCGCGTGCAGGAAGTGGGGCACGCATACGTGCACCGCGTCGATATCGTCCCGGCGGATCAGGTCATGCCAGTCGCGGACCGCGTCCGCATGCTGCTCCTCCGCCGCCTTCTTCACCTTTTCCGCGTCGATGTCACACACCGCCCGGACTGCCACATCCGGCAGCCTGCTGATGGCATGAAAATGATTGCCGGATATCATGCCGCATCCGATCACACCCGCACCGATCATGATGTATCCTCCCTGTTGTCTGTTATTCCGGCAGCGTTCCGCCACATTTTTCCTTCAGCTTTGCGCAGAAGAGCTCGTCGTCCACCGGAACATCCACCCATCCGCCGCCGGTCCAGTCCGACAGATGGATCGCGTTGGAGATTTCCAGCCCGTTGATGCCCTCCAGCCCGTCCGCGTACAGCGGCGTGCCGTTCAGGATGGACTGGCAGAAATTCTCCATGATCCCGCAGTGGGAGGTGTATTCCCCTTCCACGGGAATGTCCAGAGACTCCGTCTTCGGCTTCCCCAGCCCTTTCGTCCACGTGGCGTTGAACGCCGGTTCCTCCATTTCCAACCGGTCCAGATGGATTTTCCCGTTCTCCACCACCAGCCGGCCCTTCGTGCCGTCGATCTCCAGACGGTTCGTGCCCGGCGCGTCGATCACGGTCGTGATATAGGTGCCGATGCCGCCATCCGGAAACTCGGCCATGGCGATCACGTCGTCCTCCACCTCGATCCTCCGGTGACGGCCGTAGTAAACCTGGGAGCGGATCCGGCAGGGCATACCCACGATCCACTGCCACATATCCAGGTTATGCGGGTTCTGATTCAGCAGCACGCCGCCGCCCTCGCCCTTCCATGTTGCCCGCCAGCCGCCCTGGTCGTAGTAGCTCTGGCTGCGGTACCAGTTGGTGATCAGCCAGTGGGTATGCACGATCCGGCCGATCTCCCCGCCCTGGACCAGCTCCCGTGCCCGGATGTAGACCGGATCCGTCCGCTGGTTGAAATCCATGGCGAACCGCAGTTCCGGATGGGCCTTTGCCACGGCGTTCATACGCTTTACCTGCTTCGTATACACGCCGGCCGGCTTTTCCACCAGGGTGTGCAGCCCGCTTTCCAGCGCGCGGATGGCCAGGGAGGGGTGCAGGTAGTGCGGCGTGCAGATGTGCACCGCATCCACGCAGCCGGAATCGATCAGCGCCTCCGCCGAGTCGAACAGCCGCACGTTCTCCCCCAGATCCTTCCGGGCCGCCTCGAGGCGGGCGGGATCCGTGTCCGCCACCGCGCAGAGATTCAGCGATGGCACCTTGCCCTGCAGGATCTTGCCCGCGTGCTGGCTTCCGATCTTGCCGTATCCGATCAGTCCGTATCTCACCTGTGCCATTTCTTATGCTTCCTCCCACTTACTTCTGAGCATCCGGATCGCCGCCGGACCGTCCTCCGCCAGGTTGTCCGTCTTCCCCTCGATGCTCAGCAGACCCGTGTATCCCGTCTGCTTCATCGCGGAGAACATCCGCGCATAGCCCGCGTCCACCGCCGTCGGAACGCGGCGGCCTTCCCGGGTCGCGATGTGCGCGTGGGCGATGCCGCCCAGGCGCAGGATATCCTCCTCCGGCTGTCCCTCCACGGCGATATGGTAATAATCCGCCAGCAGCTTCACCCGCGGGTGGTTTGCCGCCGCCACCAGGCACGCGCCCTCCCCGAGGGAGTTGATCATGTTCGTTTCCCCGCGGTTCAGCGGTTCAATCACGATCGTGACGCCGTGCTGTTCCGCAATCTCCCCGGTCAGCCGGGTCACCTGCGTCAGGCGGCGGAACGCTTCCCCATAAGCCAGCGCATCGGGCCGGTTCCGGCTTTTGCCGCTGCCGAAAACCGCCGTCGTTCCACCCAGCTCCCGCACCCGCTCCAGCGCCGCGTGCAGATAATCCGCGATCTCCCGATCCTCCGTTCCCGCCTCCAGCAGCTGCATCTGCTTCGGGAACAGCAGGTTGAACGCCGGCGCGGAAATGTTCGCGTCCGCAAGCACTTGCCGGCACGCGGTAAAATCCGCGTCGTTCAGCCCGGCGATATAGTTGACCGGCAGTTCAATGTAATCGAACCCGGCGGCGGCCACGGCCGCGGCCTGGTCCGGTTTGGCACAGAATCCGATTTTCAGCATTTCAGATGATCGTTCCTTTCGATTTTTTCTCCCTCCAGGGTCAGTTCCGTCCGGTATGCGCCGCTGAGGGTCACCGTCGCGCGTTCCCCGTCAAAGCAAACCTCCGCCCGGCATCCCTCCGGCGCGATGACCGTGATCACGCGGAACGGCGCCTTCCCGATCCGCCGTAGCTGAATCTGCGGCGCGGGCACCCGCAGGCTGTATCCGTAGCTGACCCAGCCGCCGATCGGATCCTCGCTGCCTTCAAGCCGGACCGGTTCCGTTTCCGCATCCGAAGCGGTCCGGAAGCGGTATTTCCGCCCCTTCGGCGTTTCATACAGCCAGTCCGCCCCGTCCTCCGTCAGCTTTCCCGGGGCGAAATTGAAGCTCAGCCGGAAGTCGTGCTCCGCGAGTCCCAGACCGGTGATCCGGTCGTCCAGCACGTAAACGTCCTTTTCCAGCCGGACCGCCACCCGCCGGTGATACACCGAATCGTCCGTGAAAACGTATCCGTTGTGGCTCACGTCGATCACCGCATACCGTTCATTTTCCTCAAACCGGTGCAGGAACATCCGCACCCCGCGCACCCGGCTGACCCCCGGCACCTCGCCCATCACCCGGTCGTCACAGTACAGCGTGTTGTGGGCCAGCGATCCGGTAAAGTAGTGCCGCCAGTTTTTCCATATGGACTGGTTATAGATATATCTTCCGCCGTCAAGCAGGATGTCCTCCCCGGCGATCTGCAGCTCGAAATGCCCTGTGTCATTATGGCTGTGGGTGCTCTTCTCCCCGCGCTCCAGCTGCACGCCGTGGATATGCATGTAGCTGTCCGCCTCTCCCCATCCGGTCCGCATGACGTGAATCCCGGCCTCGGTCATGGAGAAGTTGCGCTGCAGCGGCGCGTGCCCCTGCTGCCTGCCCGTCGCGACCCACAGGAAGTCCCCGCGGCCGGTCCATTCCGCCATCTGCCGGAACCAGGCCCGCATCTCGTTCAGGTCGTACGGATCCATGGAGAGGTTCATGCCCTCGTACAGGGAGGTGTCGCTCCGCCGGGCCAGCAGATCATCCCGATCCGCGTCCCCGATCATCGGGGTGGAAAAATCGGGCTTGAGCTGACGCAGGATGAATTCGCACGCGCGGGTGATCGTCTCCTGGGCGTAGGGCGGCGTCGGAATGCCGTTCAGCTCGCACAGGCGCGTGCACTGGAAGTAGCTGATCGCCGCCACCATGTGATAAATGCTCGTGCGCTCCATGTGCACCCCGTCGTTGTCGAAGGAATAGCGCATCTCGTGCATCACGCGCTGGTACCCGTGCTTCATCCATTCCCCGGCGCCCTTCAGTTCCGGGAACATGATCGCCGTCTGCAGCAGCGCGCCGGATTCCATCGTCAGCCAGTTGCTGCTCTTCTCATGGTTCGTGTAATGGGTCACCAGATAGTCCGCGTGCATCGCCACGGCGTCCAGATACAGCGCCCAGGCCTCTTCGTCAAAGGCGCTGCTCGTCCGGAAAGCGCACAGGCACGGGATGAAGGCGGTATACAGGCGCATGGCGGTCTCGATGTGCCGCCAGGGATAGCTGGGATATTTGTGCAGCTGGATGTACGCCTCCTCATCCCGGAGGAAGTCCTCCAGCGGCCATGCCTTCAGGAAGCCGCGCAGCAGGGAGACCGCCTCGGCGGGATACCGTTCATCCCCCGTTTTCGCGTACGCCCGGGCCAGCGGCTGCCAGAAGATGAACCGGTACAGGGACCAGCTCCACTCATTGTCGTGGGCCGCGTCGTCCGTCGGATTGAAGTGCCAGTCGACCTCACCCGGAAACGTGTACCCGTAGATCCGGTGGCGCATGACCTCCTCCGCGTCTTCGATCAGGCCTTCGTCCGCATTCCTGCGCAGATCGTCCGCGGTGAAAAGATAAACGGGCGTCTGCCGGGTGCGGAAATGCGCGATGATTCTTCCGGCGCAGCCTTCCCGGTCGCCCTTTTCCAGCAGCGCCGCGGCCTCCGCCATCTCCGGGCGGCTCATGTCGGTCAGGGAAATGATTTTCTCAGCCCATTGCATGGTAGTATCTTCCTCCGTGTTCATCGGTTTCCGGGAAAAGCGCTGGGCGGAGCCCTCCCTCCGGTTCGGCCCGGCGTTTTCCCCATCGAAGGGGGTCCGGGAACGGGGCGCAAACGCGCCCCATTCCCGGAGTAATTACTCAGTTCGCCATGAAAGCGTCATAAGCCGCCTGCTTATATTCAATCGCCCGGCCGAGTCCATAGGATTCCAGCTGAGCCACATACGCCTTCCAGGCATCCTCGGTCAGTTCTTCCTGGCCGGTGATCCACTTGGCTTCCATCTCTTCCCGATAGGTCTTCACGTTCGCCGTGATGGTGGCGAAATCATCGGCATTCTCGGTAGCGATGGCCGCGCCGGCAGGATACATATACTTGCCGAAGTCGGTCTTCGTCCACAGCTGCATGCCGGCAACCTGCGCGGAATAGCTGTAGTACTGTTCGTTGACGCGGGTGTCCTGACCCACCGGGCCGTTCTGATGGCCGCGGGCATACAGGCTCAGCGCAGCCGCCACGTTCAGGCCGTCCGGGTTGTGCAGCACCACGTCGGTGAAGGTCGGATAGCCGTCAACCATGTTGTAGCTCTCGCCCTCGATGCCGAAGCAGTTGATCATATGGCCTTCGTCGGAATACATCCAGTCGAGCAGATAAACCGCCGCGTCGAACTTCTCGCCGCCCTCGTCCGCCAGCCGCTTGGAGATCGCGGCG
>ODAI012115878.1_pt1 | contig 13498 bp, 10 predicted proteins | sample 1539321 | NCBI WGS metagenome assembly ODAI01 (sample SAMN02144231, study PRJEB22623) | gut metagenome | biome: sheep rumen | host: Ovis aries | place: New Zealand
AAAAATGCCGTTCCACGTCAGGTTGTCCAGATCCAGACAGTTCAGACCGTTGTCGGCAGCCACATAGAGCCGGTGGCCGTCGGGCGACACCGACAGTTGGGAGATGAAATCGTGCGAGAGTCCTTTCCCGGCAGTGACATCCTCCGAACGGAACTGTCTGACGGCATCGTCCTTGGCGAACATCAGCAGCCCGTGGCCCATCGTGCCTGCCCATCCCCGTCCTTCGCGGTCTTTGGCGTAGTCGGTGATGCTGAGGAAATCGAACTGCGGCATTTTCATCGGGTGATACCGTGCGGTCTTCGGGTCGATCCATCCGCCGCCCTCACCATAGGAACCCAGCCAGATGCGCCCGTCATCGCCCTCGCCGATGGTCAGCACGGTCGAGGGTACATCGTCGGCAAAGTGCCTGACGAGACGGCCTTCCTTGTCCAAGCAATAGACACCGTCCTTGTCGGTGCCGAGCCACGTATTGTCCCTGCTATCCACGAAGACGCAGCAGATATTGGAGGAGCCTATCACGTTCTTGGCTCCTGCCTTGTGACCCATATAGTGGAAGCCCGACGAGGAGGGCGGCTGCTGGAACACGCCTTTCTCCGTCAGACCTAACCAGACGTTGTCGCTGCCGTCCTCGACGATGGCATACACCTTGCTTTTCGACAGTTCCACCTCGTGGCTGTAGTAGGGATTGGTGGTCAGTTCACCCGTCAGTGGGTTATACACACCAATGCCCCTGCCGTCGAAGCCAACGAGGATGTTGCCCGTATGGTCGGGATAGAGGGCTGGGACAGGTATGTTGTCCGTCTGCGCCACATGGACGAACTGCTCGCCCTGCTTGCGGAACAATCCTCGGTTGGCAGTGCCCACATAGACACAGCCCGTCATGTCGGTGCAGACGCTGTAGTACTTCGTGCCGTCCGCATTGTTCATATATTGTCTGGCTTGCTTTCCGTCGTAGCAATAGACACTGTTCTCAGCGACTATCCACAGCCCGCCGGCATTGTCCTCGGCCATACTGCGTATCTCGCCAGCCCCCTGCTACTTAACGTTGATCTGACGGGCGGTCAGGTCCTTCACCAAAAGCAGCCCATCCGTCGAGGTGCCGGCCACCAGTTCGCCGTTCTTACGCTCCAACAGGCAGTTCACATTGCCGTAAATGTTCTCGCCCTTCTCGTTCAGTTTCTTTACATCGCGGAACTGCACACCGTCGTAGGCCTGCAGACTGGCGTAGGAACCGAAGTACAGTCGTCCGTCGGCTGCCTGTGCCATACACAGCACATGGTTGCCAGCCATTCCTGCGGCATTCTTCTGTCCCCGCTTGAAAGTCTGGAACTGGTAGCCGTCGTACTTCACGATGCCGTTGCTCGTCACCGCCCACAGGAACCCGTTCCTGTCGATATACAACTGGTTGATGAACAACCCCGACCGCAAGTGGTCTATATCGAAGAACTTACCCGCCTGCGCCCATGCCGTCATCGAGAGCAGCCATCCAGCCATCACCAGCAATACCTTTCTCATTGTCCTAATAGATTTATGGCGCAAAGATACTACATTTTTCTCACATTCGCCCGCCTTTTTGCACTTTTAACGACGTAAAGTGCAATAATTCAAAATAAAATCGTACCTTTGCAGCCGAAGGCTGCGAAATTGCTCACGCTCGGCCATCGATGCATAACATCATGGCTCTCGCTTAACCGCAGTTTTATCACCCGAAACGTTTCAAATATTAGAATTATGGCAATACCGGTAACAAACATTCCTGTGCTGACGGGTGAAGTGGCAGAACGCTTCATCGAACAGTGTGAGTACAATGCCAAGCATCTGGCAGGCTCGGAGTGGAGTCAGGAGCGCGAAGACAGGTTTAATAGAATCATGGAGCGTTCTTTGGAACTGCAACGTAAACTTGGGGTTAGATGACACTCGACAATCTCGACTTTCTGCCTCAGGGGACACCTGGGCTGAACATTCAGGCTTTCGACTGCGGTCGGAAGTCTGTGAATGATTTCTTCCACAACGAGGCGCAGGACTATCAGGACGAACTCTTCGGCAAGACCTACTATTGGGTGCTGCCCGACAGCCCGTCTGACATCGTGGCTGGCTTCACCGTAGCCAATGCCAGCATCTTCACCAAGCGGTTGCCCAATGCCCGTCAGAAGAAGATAGGCCGCGAGGTACACCATGAGAAGGGGCTTATCAATTACCCCTCCATCCTGCTTGCTCAGCTGGGTGTTGACCTTAAATATAAAGGGTTCCACCTTGGCCCCCAAATCATCGATTTTGTTATGGATTGGTTTACTTCACCTGACAACAAGTCCGGGTGTCGCCACCTCATCGTCGATGCTTACGACGAGCCACACCTGCTGGACTTTTATCAGCGCAACGGTCTCAATCTCTTCTTCTCCTCGCTCGAACAGGAAATGCTGTATCGCAATTGGGATGTTGAGAAAGACGGCCCGCTGGAAACCCGTCTGATGTTCCGTGACATGATTCTGCTAAAACGACCATCAATAAGAAAGTGATGCATACGGGCATGGCGGCATAATATAAAAAAGGAATTGTTTGGAAGGTTCTATAAATCTTTGTATCTTAGCAGCGTTCATTCCCGGCAGCCTCTGAATTTCAAGCTGTCGGGTGTTTTTAAATAATGAAAGAAAGACCGCCACGAAGGACGGCCTATAATATATATAATGTGGAGAAACAAAGAGCGGGAACCGAGGCCGAGGATGTCGGCGAGGGTTCCCGCTTTGTTAAAACTATGGAAAACTTTCTTGTCCTCTTAATCTTAATTGTTCTCAATAAATTTCCCTTTAAAGATTATTCTGGATATTTAACAACATATCCTTCATATGGGAAGCACAAAGGCTTACCATTAGTTAGGTGAGCCTGAATTATATCGCCATCATATAATACGAACTCTAAACATTTAATATCTCGGCTTACATTATGGTGTCTTAATCCTTCGTGTGTATGGTGTATAATCTGGAGTTTTGAGGGATCAAATTCACCTCTGATTGTTAATTCTATTTCAAATGTTCTATTACTTGTTTTATCTGCCAAATCTGCACATTGTTTGCTTACAATCAATTCACACATAGGGGAATTTTGCCATTTAGATTTATAGTAATCTCCATAAATATAGTTGATAAGTTTTTCTATAGAACCTACTTGGCTAGTAATATCAATACCATTCCAAATAATCTTATTCACAGACCTTAAACAATAAGCAACCATTTCCGAGTTAATCCTATTACTTATTCTTGCCAACTCTACCAAATGAGGTCTTCCTTCCACCTGTAAGCGAATTGTATTCTCTGGCAAGGCAAGAAGGGCTTTTTGGTGTTCTTGCTGCTTTCTAACCCTTTCTTGTCTTTCTTGTTCTTCCTTCGCCTTCTTTTGTCTGTCAATTTCACTTTGTGGGCTAAGTTCATACTTTATCTTGGCAATACCACCAAAGACGAAGATAATGATTAGAAGTGCTAGTACAACAAAGAATATTATCACAAATGAATTTAATACTCTATCTGCACCGCCAGCAACGGCACTATCATCCATATAGTCATATTGACTTTGTGGAAATACTGCTATGCAAAATAGCAGAAAATACGAAATAGATACTATACGTTTCATATTATATTTGTTCTTAAATTGTTAAATGTCAAACAGTCCAAATCCATATTCAACAGCCATAGTTTTCAAATCATCATCTTGGCCATTCTTATTATTTTGTAAGAACAGAAAGTCGTTCCTTTCATCCTTTTGCTGTACGGTAATATGTTCCCTCAATTGTTCCACAAACTTTTGAATACAGGCAATGCTTTTATCTGTGTTATCAGTTGTTGTATATGCCATATATCCTTTCATGTCTCTATTTTCATCTTGATAATGCCCTTTACCTAAATAATAATCAGGTGAAAGAGATATTATTGCTTCAGGAAGAGCATCGTAATTGTCATGATCATACAATGGTTCCCCATCTTCTCTACCATATTTTGGAACATAAGGACTGTAAAAATAGTCCTTTAGAGTGCTTATTTGGCAGCCATTATACATGAACAGGTATTTTTGAGTGACCCTTAAACGTTTAAGCAACTCGAAATCGTGTAATACCTTACCAAATTTCTTTGCGTCAATATTTGACTTTACTTCTATAACTGCATACACGGCTTCGCTTGGTATAATTTCAATTTCGCCATAGGAGTATAGTGTAGCATAATGGATCCTATCATATATGATGATATCGCATTGATGTGATATAATGCCATTCCTTTCAATGAAGCCTTGGCTAACCTTTGCTATTTCGGGCAGAGTTGAACGCAAAAAGTCACGAAGAACACTCTCAGCAATCAATCCACGAGAAAGATTATGTTCTTTTATGAAAGCATGAGCCTGGTATAAAGCGTTTATCAACTCTTTTGCTTTCAATCTGTAGAACTCGTCTCTTTGTATCTCGTTACTCATACTTGTGAATTGAAACTCTGAATACTATAAGTCACTCTTTCCAGCACCTCTGAATGTAGCAGCTTCACGTCTCTGTTGTAGAACGTAAGAGCTTCTATAGGTTATTTCAACGCCCCAAACAGCATTCCAGTTTACAATCATTTCCACCTCTCCATCAGAAACCGTCCAAATATGAGCCACAAGATCATCTTTCTTTGTCTCATAATTATTGCGTTTTTCTGTCCTGAAGTCCATGCCATAAGTTTCAGCATAATCCTGAACTAATTCTGAAAGCATCTTTTTATATGTTTCTAAGTCAAAGTCAAAATAGGGGAAGGGCAGATTGATATTGAGGCTTGTTACTTTATTCCTCATATTCGCATCACTTTGATTAGATGAGGTGAATAACTGCACATAGCATCTTGACATTTTCCAAAAATCACCTCCTTCCCAACATTCATGAGCTAGACTTCCGCTCGGATATTTGTCTTTGAATCTTTTTGCTTTTAACACCTCACTATATTGAGACAAATCAGAACACAGAGGAATGCCCATAAACTTGAGCTGTTGACAATAGCCTGTTGCACTTATTAAGATAAGTGTCAACAACAAAGATAAGATACGTTTTGAAGTCATATGCTTTCTGCTTAAAATGGTTTATTACGACGGCAAAATTACACAAAAATCTTCAATCATAGCACCTCTAACTGCTAAAATCATATATAATGTGATGGATTTGCGTAACTTTTTCGCATCAGACTGAGCGATTTGAAAGAATTTTGTGTACTTTTGCATTCAGAATAATCTTATTGGAAACAGAGAGCCAACAGTTTTTCGGTATACACCATTGAACTAAGCAATCAAAAACATGTGCGCGACAAACGGAGGCTGCCAGCTCACACCAGAACGGCGTGGGCATTGGCGGTTTTCGGCAATGTCGCGCTGGTTTTGCTTAGACCAAATGGTGTGTTGTTGATTCCAAGAGCAAACATCAGTAGCATAACAACGGGCATAGAAAGCGTGGCGAAGAATGGCGACAAAGAAGCTGTCAACAGCATCTACGACCTGAATGGCCGCCAGCAGCAGGGGCTGCGGCACGGCCTGAATATTGTGCGCATGAGCGACGGCACAGTGAAGAAGACGATGATGAAGTAGGTCCTTCTCTTGTTCGGATTTGCTTAGGCCGAGGTGGACAGGTGGACAAAACGTGCGGGAAGCGTGCCGTTTTGTCCACCTTTATGCGCGAATGTATATATAGGCTAACAAAAAAACAACCCGCACATCCCGCACATCTCGCACGTGAAAATGTTTCAACACATCAAGAAGGCATCCTATTGCTGTAACAACCAGGTGCGGGATGGATGTGGAACAGCGGTTGCAAAGTGTTAGCTACGTGTGGGATAAAACGAGCAAATCGTCAGATACGTGCGAGATAAATTGAGCAGACTGTCAGTTTACGTGCGAGATGTGCGAGATGTGCGGGATGTTTCTGAAGAAAGCCATATATACACACGCTCGCACGAGGAACTATGATGCAGATGATTGTTTTGGAAAGAAATTAGAATAATTAGAATAATTCATTCAACAAACGGGTTGATCTGTCAACAGCCCAAATCCGTCTAATCCGTTGTTGAAAGAAAAAGTCATGAAGTTCAGTAAGAATATTTTGTGGAAAGGCTACCAATTTTCGTGGAGCAATGAGTAATTTCCATGGAGAGGCTACTAATTTTCATGGAGCAATGAGTAATTTTCGTGGAGAGGCTACTAATTTTCGTGGAGCAATGAGTAATTTTCGTGGAGAGGCTACTAATTTTTGTGGGGCAATGAGTAATTTTCGTGGAGAGGCTACTAATTTTTGTGGGGCACTACTAAAAAGAAAGTCGCGATCACTTGATCACGACTTTCTTTCCGTTCACTATATAGATGCCTTTCGGCAGACCGTCGGGGGTATCGCCCAGCCGCTGGCCGTCCAGGCTATAGACACCCTGGCGGGCAGCAGGCACCGCGCCGTCGATGGTCACGGTCTCCACACCGGCGGTGTACTCCTCTTCCGTCACCACCTTCAGCGTGGCAGGCGTAGAGGCATTCACCAGCAGATAGGCCTTGTTGGCCGGCACATACTCGATGTCGCTCTTCACGAAGGCCGCGCGTCCGTCGCCGTCGGTGCCCAGCATACGCATGGTCGTAGCGTTATACGCCAGCACGTTGTGCTCCTTCTTGCGCGACGGGTCGATATAGCAGTAGTAGTTGCCGCGAAGATAGTTGATGCCCACACCGCTCACCTGCTCATAGTAGCTCTTCAGCGTCACGATGTTCTGGGCTACCGTGCTGCCTGCACAGCGAATCAGCAGCGGGGTCTCCTTAGGGGCCGTACCCGTAATCTCCTTGATGACGGCATAGCCGTTCTCCACCTTGCTCACCGTATAGACCTTCATACCCTCGGTGGGCACGAACGGGAAACCGGCATACAGCGTGGCCCAGTAGCTGCCGTCGGCAGTGACCTGCACGTCGGGACGAATGCCGAAATACTGGCCGGCCGACGAGTTCACGGGCAGCATGTTCCACAGGTCGGAATTACTACGACCGGTCCTTGTATAAGGCACGTAGGGAGAGTAACTGACGGCCGGGTCGTAGATATAGCGTGTAAGACCGGAACCGCTGCCGTACAGCCAGCAGCCATTAGCCGTAGCCCAGATATTCAGCGACGCTGAGCCGTTTATACGCTGGTCGAAGTTCAGACCCTGACCTATCAGGTTGATGCTATAGATACTACCGCTGACCGCCTTCTGCTCAAACCAGCAGATGGTGGCAGGATTGCAGGCCACCCCGTCCTCGAAGTCGGGCAGGCAGTTCAGTCCGCCCAGGAAGATGTTGTCACCGCTACGGTAGATCTTCTTCGGGTCAACCACCGCCAGGTAGCGCTGGGAGGCCTGGCTCTGCGCACGATACCAGCCTGAGCCGGTGAACTGGGCAAAGGCCGATAGCGGAGCGAGGGCCAACAAAAAAGAAAGAATGCGTTTCATTTCATATTGATATCATGTTACCGAAAAAGTCCGGCCCATACATCGCTCTTGTTTTTCAGTGATGTAAGGCCGGACGTTTTAATTGCTTTCAGTGTGCTATGCGTTTACGCAATGTTTGCGTAGCATGCATGCTATTACTCTGCGATGCAGATAGCCACACGGTTCTCCACCTCCTTGGCGAACGGCTGGATGGTGTCACCCTTGTAGTCAACCTTGATGCGCGAAGCGGCAATCTTGTACGTGCGGGTCAGCATGTTATACACAGCCTGGGCACGCTGCTTAGACAGACGCTCGTTGATCTTGGCGTTACCGGTGCCACGGTCAGCATAGCCGGTCACCTCGACGGTAGCGTTGGGGTTAGCCTTCAGGTAGTCGGCCACTTCCTTCACCTTAGCCTGCTCGTTCTTCGAGATAGCCACACGGCCGATGGTGAAGAACACGTCGCGACGGAACTTCTCGACCTTCTGCTCCACAGCCTGAGTGGGCTGAACAGCCACAGGAGGAGCGGGCTTCTCGACCACGCGCTCGATGACCTTCTCTACGACACGCTCAACGGGCTTCGGAGCCTCGATGGTGCGGGTGGTGTAGGTCTTGCCGAGGTTGATCTTGGCACCAACGAGAGCGTTGAAGTACCAGTCCCAGTTGCCGCTGCGCTTGCCGTTGTAACGGTCAGACAGCGTGTTGGCGTTCACCTCAAGACCGAGGCTCACGGCATCGCTCACACGGAAGTCAAGGGCTGCACCGAAGCGACCGAAGGGGCGAACCTTCGTGCCGTCGCAGTCGCCATTGGCCAGATAGTAAATGTTCTCGGGAACACCACCAATAGCAACAAAATCGGCAGTGTTGAAGGCAATCAGTTCGGGGTTGGTCACATTGCTCTCCTTGTCGTAGCCCCAGGCAATGTTGGCACCGAGACCGGCGAACACGCTGATGTTCACCAGACGGTTGGGATTGAAGCCTGCGAAGACATTCGACAGGTTGAAGGTCACGTCCAAGCCGGGAGCAACATAGTTCCACTTCCACTTAGCGGTGCCGGGCATGATCGTGTTCGTAGCCGTAGCGTACTGACTGTAGTCGATACCGGCACGGCTCTGCCAGGCGTTTACGGCCAGGCGCAGACCAACAGCGGGGTTGAACTGGCGACCGATTGCCAACTGCACGTTCGGAGACAGCAGGTCGCCGAACTTAATCTCACCTAAGGTGTACTGTCCACCAGCCTGGATCTGTAAGTACCAGTAGGGGTTGGACACATACTCTGTCTTGGGCTGCTGATCCTGGGCAGATGCGGTGAGCGCACCCATCAGGAAGAGACCAGACATTAAAGCATTCTTGATTTTCATAATCTTATCTTGTTTTTATTTTTAGTTCCTTGATTTGATGTGAATGGTCTCGCACGTATTACTTCACATAGATATAATACTTCTTACCCGATACACGGCCGCTGTAGTCCATGGCAGTGTAGGTAATCTCGTAGGTGTAGCCAGCCAGACCGGCAGCGTCGAAGCCACCCCACTGTACAGGACTGGTGTAGAGCATATCAGAAGAGATAGCCTTGTTGGCGTCGCCCAGCTTGCTCTTGCAGGCAGCGTCGCCCATGACAGCCGACTTCTCGCCGACACCGTAGCCCTTGAACACGTTGGTCACGCAGAGGTTCTTCATGTAGCAGGGAACAACCAGCTCGCCAGTGAACGTGGTGGGCAGCAGGGCGATGATGTCGCCGTCGTTAACCTGCGTAGGAGCAGCCCACAGGCGGCTCAGCTGCACGTAGCTGCCGTTGGTAGCCTTCGAGACGAGCAGCGGCTGCAGGGCCTTGTTGGCGTTGTTGATGAGGTTGTTGGCACGCTTGATGTAGCTGTTCACACGGCTCACATACTTGTTCACGAAGTCAGACAGCTTGTCGGCCATGCTGTCACCCATTTTCTCAACAGCAGCGCTGATCTCGTCGGGGATTTTGTTGATGTTGGGAACAGCGTCGTTGTACTTCTGCAGAGCGGTGTTCAGGGTAGCATAAATCTCGTTCACCTGATCGGTAATATCAACCTCAAGTCTGATATCATTACCATGCTCATCCTTAACCTTAACAGGATTACCATCGGCATCAAGCACAGTAGCAATGACTTTTTTGGTAACAGGATCAACGGTAATCGTGCCGAGGTTGATCGGGTCGATTTTCAGCTCGAAGGCAATCATCTCGCGGATTTCGTTGTCGATGCGGGCACCGTCGATGTAGCTAATCCACTGCTTGGGCTTCTCGCGATAGTCGTAACCCAAACCGAAGTTCAAGGCCTTCACGGCTGTAGCAGCCATCTTGCACTCCGTCTTGTAGAGCTTGAAGCCTTCCTCGTCCTGCCAGTTGGCCTGTACGCCAAGGGCGGGCAGCACTTCCTTCACATTGCTGTAGATTGTAGCGGCAACCTGACCGAAGTTCACCTTCACGGTGCGGTCGGTGCGGTTCACGTCGATAGCATCCTTCAGCTGCTTGGCAATCTTGATCATATCGTAGCGGGGAGCCACCATGTCGGCAACAGTCCAGTCAACGGTAGCCTTAGCCTCGTAGAAGCCATTCTCAGAAACGCCGTTCACGGCAGCACGGTGGTAGCCGAAGTAGAGCTCCTTGGTAGAGGGCTCCAGGGGCGACAGCTTGACGAGCGACACCTTGTTGTTAGAGGTGCGCAGCGAGAACTGAGTACCGGTGAAGTCAACATTGGCAGCATCGGCAGCGTGGTTCACCTGCAGATAGAGGGTACCGGCATTGCCTTCCTCGTTGTTGATGATGGGGTCGCCGGCAGTAAACTTGGTAACGTCCTGTACAGGAGCGGGCAGATAGTCCTTCACCAGGTTCCACTCCTCGGGAGAGATGATAGAAACACCGTTGTAGTAAGAAGCATCAACATTGGTGGGGAACTCAACATTGTTGAGGGCCTCGCCATAGTTGGCAGCCAGAATGTCGGAGCGTACGCCGAGCGGGGTGTTCAGGTAGCCGAACACGGGGTTGTAGGCACCCTGGATCTCGATACCGGTGATGAGCTTCTTCAGACGACCGTTGATGTTGTCAATCTGCTCCTGTACATCCTTCAACTGCTTCTGCAGCTCCTCGATGTCTTTCTGCATAGCCTCGTCGGTCTTCTTCAGCTCGTCGGTCAGCGTCTTCAGAGAAGCAATGCCATCAGCATTTTTAGCAATGCCTTCGGCATTTTTAGCAATGAGACCGGCATTCTCTGTAGCCTTGTCGAAAGCCTCGTCAGCCTTCTTCTGAGCAGCCTTGGCAGCCTTAGCAGCCTGGTCGGCAGCTATATAAACATTTTGGGCATAATTATAGGCATCGTCAGCAGATTTCTGGGCTTTAGCAGCATTCTCAAGAGCCTTGTCAGCCTGCTCCTTAGCACTGTTTGCCTGAATGAGGGCATTGTTAGCCAGAGCCTGCAGGTTCTTGAAGGTCTCGCTGGTGAAGATATTGTTTGCCCAGATATTCTCCAAAGCGTCAACCTCGGCCTTGGTGTAATAGTTGGCCAAATCTCCACTCTTCAGGAAAGCAGACACATCGGGAATTTCAGACTTCAAAGCATACTGAGAAAGGTCGAGATCACCCGTCAGACCATGGTTCTGCAGGTACTGGTTAATCACAGTGGTAACAGCCTGGTTGAGAGCCGAGTTGTTGTCCTTGATGAGAGTAGGAATCTGGTCTTTCACCCAAGACTCAGTAGCAAAGTGCTGGTTGTTCACCCAACCCTCGGTAGCTAAGCCATTGAGGTCAGCCTTAGTAATGTAACCGGCGGTCTCAAGGGCTATAATACGGTTTTCAAGGAGGGTACGTGCAGCCTCGCATTTGGTCTTCAGGCAGTAATCCTGCATAGCAACAATCTGCTGAGCAAGAGCAGCCTTCAAGCCACTCATCTCTTCCTGCTGCAGAGCAATGTTGTCACCTTCGTAGTCCTTACAGGACACGAAAGAACTTGATGCAACCACCAAAGCGGCTGCAAAAAGTAAACCATTAATGATTTTCTTTTTCATTGAACTTAATTTTTAAAATGAATATTGTTAAAACTTTTATCTCTTTGCTTCTCTACATTCTTCATTACGCATGTACCAGCCCCCGTAAGGGCATAATACCTACAAATCGCCACAAAATTAGGAAAAATTTTGATAACTTCCAAGAAAAAACGCTTTTTTTTTAATTTTGACAAGTGATTATTTGACGTAGGTCGGTTTTCAGTACGTGTTTTTTCAACACTAATGGCATTTTCCCCTACCCTAACAGCCGCTCGATGTCGCCCTGCGGCAGGATGGTGAGGATGGTATGTCCGTCGGGGGTGTGATAGACGTCGCGACAGGCGAAGAGGCTGTTCACCAAGGCATCCATCTCGTCGTTCGACAGCAGCTGGCCGTAGGGGACGGCCGACTGGCGGGCGAGCGTCAGGGCCAGCGAGTGGTTGGCCGACAGCGTGTCGCGGCTGACGGGGGCCGACTGGGCCAGCAGCTCCTGCAACAGCACGGCGGGCTGCAGGCCCTCGATGCCCGCCGGCACACCGCCGACGGCATAGCTGGACGGGCCGAGGGCTGTGAGCTGGAAGCCCACGGCGGTCAGGGCGGGCAGCAGCTCGCCGACGCGGGCGGCATCGGACGGCGGCAGTTCGACGACCTCGGGGAAGAGCAGCCGCTGGCTGCGGGCGGGGCTGTCGGTGAGCTGCCGCATATAGTGTTCGTAGCGCACGCGCACGTCGGCACGGTGCTGGTCGATAATCATCAGACCCGACTTGACGGCGGTCATGATGTAGCGACCTTTGTACTGATAGTGCGAAGGGGCCATGTCGGCAGGAAGGGCGGCAGCAGGGGCGGTGGCTGGGGCAGCGACGGCGGCGGGAGTGACCGTGGATGGGCCGTCGCCGAGAGCGTCGTCCGTGGCGGGCGCGGGGGGGGCGTCGCCGAACAGCAGGCCACCATCCTCGAAGAGGGGCGGCTGGTCGGCATCGGGCACGGCGGCGCGCTGCGGATGGCCGAAGAGCTGCTGCCAGTCGCGGGTGGCCTTCTGCCGGAAGGGGTTGTACTGCGGGTCGGCCAGGCGGGTGGGCATGGACGGCTGGTCGCCGGTGGCGGCGGCCTCGGGGTTATAGACCGGCAGGTCGGGCTTGCCCTCGGTGTCGAAGTCTATCTGCGGAATCTCGCAGAACTGGCCGATGGCATCCTTGACGGCGGCATTGAGAATCTGCCAGATGGCCTGCTCGTTCTCAAACTTGATCTCGGTCTTCGTGGGGTGGATATTCACATCGATGTCGTTGGGGCTGACATCGAAATATATAAAATAAGGTACGTGCGCGCCCGCGAGTACCAGTCGCTCGTAGGCTTGCTGCACGGCCTTGTGGAAATAGGGGTGCTTCATATAGCGCCCGTTGACGAAGAAATACTCGTGGGCACCCTTCTTGCGAGCGGCCTCGGGCTTGGCGGTGAATCCGGAGATGCGGCAGAGGGCCGTCTCGACATGGATGGGCAGCAGGTCCTGGCCGTAGCGGCGGCCATAGACGTCGGTGATGCGCTGCAGGTGGTTGCCGCTGCGCAGGTTCATGAGTTCCTGGCCGTTGCTGTGCAGGGTGAAGGCTATTTGGGGATAGACCAGCACGATGCGCTCGAAGGCCGTCAGGATATTGTTCAGCTCGGTGGCGTTGGTCTTGAGGAACTTACGGCGGGCGGGGACGTTGAAGAAGAGGTTGCTGACCGTGAAGCTGCTGCCCACGGCACAGGAGCACGGCTCGTGACGCTCGACACGCGAGGCGGACAGCGTGAGACAGGTGCCTACCTCGTCGGTCTGGCGGCGGGTGCGCAGCTCGACCTGCGCCACGGCGGCGATGGACGGCAGGGCCTCGCCCCGGGAGCCCCTGGCGCGCCGCGGGGGGGGTGGGGGGGAGGGCCGCGCCACGGACGCCCGTGGGGCGCAGCGTGAAGAGGTGGTCGGCCTGCCGTATCTTCGAGGTGGCATGCCGCTCGAAGGCCAGACGGGCATCGGTCTCGGACATGCCGCAGCCATTGTCGATGACCTGGATGGACGT
>ODAI012580777.1_pt1 | contig 13498 bp, 10 predicted proteins | sample 1539321 | NCBI WGS metagenome assembly ODAI01 (sample SAMN02144231, study PRJEB22623) | gut metagenome | biome: sheep rumen | host: Ovis aries | place: New Zealand
AGATTATCAGCATTTTTTCGTAGATAAGGAGCGTTAAGATGAAAAAATTTTTTATGGCGGCACTGTTGCTCGTGACGATGATTTTCACGGGGTGCGGCGGCGGGAACGATTCTGCCTGGCGCAAAAAGATCAGCGTCATGCTTAGTTCAAACGTCGTTTCGCTTGACAGTGCTCAAGCAGTTGACCTTGCGTCCTTTGAGCTGATTGCCGACTGCATTGAGGGCTTGATGCAACCGGATTCAAACGGCAAACCGATTCCCGCGCTTGCAGAAAGTTTTGACGTGTCGGAAGACGGCAAGACTTACACTTTCCACTTGCGCGACGCAAAATGGGAGAACGGCGACCCCGTCACCGCTGAAGATTTCGTTTTCGCGTGGCGTCGTCATTGCAAAATGTCGCAGGAATACGCTTACATTTTCGGCAATACGGTCGCTTGCGTGAAAAATGCCGACGCGGTTATCAAAGGCGCAGACCCGCAAACTTTGGGCGTGACGGCAAAAGACGCGAAAACTTTGGTCGTCGAACTTGATGCGCCCGTTCCGTTTTTCCCCTCGTTGATGGCGTTTCCGACGTTCTATCCGATTAACGAAAAATTTTACGCCGGTTTGAGTGAAGGCACTTACGGCACAAGTCCCGAAACTTTTTTGTCGAACGGAGCTTTTGTGTTATCGAGTTACGTGCCCGGCACGGCCAACATTCAGCTCAAGAAAAACGATTCGTATTGGAACGCCGCCAATGTTTCGTTTGACGGTTTCCAATATCAAGTTGTGACTTCGTCGGACAACGCGCTGATTTCGTTCAAAAACGGCACGTTGCAACTTGTGGACTTGAGCGGCAACCAGGCCGAACACGCCAAGCAGGACGCCGAATTATCGAAGAATCTGCAGACGTTTTCTGCAGGCTCTTTGACTTACCTGTCGTTCAACCAAGACCCGAAAAATCATCATGCGGGCGCACTTTCCAACGTCAACTTGAGACTTGCGATTTCAAACGCCATTGACCGCGAATCATTGGTGAACAATTTCGTCACTGCGGGCACGAAAGCAACTTACACCGCCGTTCCCGTCGACTTTGCGCCGAACGCCAAAACGGGAAAAATTTTCTCCGAAGACCAGAAACGTTTTGCCGACGTGGTGAGTTTCGACGTTTCCAAAGCTCAGAAATATTTGGAACTTGCAAAAAGCGAACTCGGCAAGGAAAGCTTTGATTTGCAACTGATTTACTCGAACGACAGCGGCGACACTTCCACCAAAGTTGTTCAGGCTATTAAGTCGCAAGTTGAAGCGAATTTGCCCGGCGTGACGATTAACCTGCAACCCATGCCCAAAGCCGAATATTTGAGCAACATCACTTCCGACAGCTACGACCTTGCGATTATTAATTGGATACCCGATTACGATGACCCGATGACATTCTTGACGCTTTGGACAACGGAAGGTTGCAAAATCGCCGAACACTGGAGCGACGCCGAATACGACAAAATTATTTCCGATTGCACGACGGGAAGTCTCTCCTCCGATTACGACGCTCGTTGGAACGCTCTTTACGACGCGGAAAAAATTCTGCTGGACAACGCGGTTATCGCGCCGCTTTACACCAACGCCAACGCCGTTTTGATTGCACCGAACGTCACGGGAATTGATTTCCACGTCACGGGAGTCAGCCGCGTTTTCAAAAACGTAAAACTCAAGTAAGATGGCAAAGTACGTAACGAAACGGCTTTTGATGTCGGTATTGACGCTGTTTGTGATAGTTTTCGTGCTGTTCGTGCTGATTCGGATAATGCCGGGCGATCCGTTCCCCGTCGAAAGAATGAGCGCGGAACAAATCTTGATGAAGCGCGAAGAATTGGGACTCAACAAGCCGATTTTGGTTCAGTTCGCCGACTACATGTCAATGCTTTTGAGCGGAAGTTTCGGCAACGGAACTTCGCTTTACAACGGCGCGCCGATAAAACCGATTTTGGCAAAATGTCTTTGGAATTCGTTTCAAGTCGGCGTGCTGTCGATTTTGTTCGGAACGATTGTCGGTTTGGGAATCGGGATTGTCGCGGCGTTGAATCGCGGAAAATTTCTGGACGGCTTTTGCACGCTCGTTTCAATTTTGGGCGTGTGCATTCCGTCGTATGTCTCGATGATTTTCCTGCAATATTTTTTCGCGTACAAAATTCCGCTGTTCCCGTATTTCTTCGACCCGGCAAATTTTTTCGGCTCGGCGATAATGCCCGCTCTGTCGCTGAGCTTGTTTGCCGTGTCGACAATCGCCCGCTTCACGCGAAATGAAATGGTTGAAGTGCTCAACAGCGATTACGTAAAACTTGCCGAATCGAAAGGACTTTACGGCTTTGAACTGGTTCGCCGACACGTTTTGAGAAATGCGCTGATTCCCGTCGTGACGGTTATCGCGCCGCTTGTCGTAGATTTGCTCACGGGCGCAATGGTTATCGAAAAAATTTACGGTATAAACGGCGTCGGCAAGTTGATGGTTGACGCGATAGCCGGTCAGGGCGTCGACTACAATTACGTTTTGGCGTTGGGCATTGTCTTTTCGGCGTTGTATATCGGCGTGATGTTGGTGCTCGACATTCTCTACGGAATAATCGATCCGCGAATCCGTTTGACGACGAAAGAAGGTTGAGCATGTACACGCCGCAAAAAGATGACTTTGAATTCATTTCGGGACGCGACCTTGAGATTGACGAAAATTTTTCATCGCAAGGTTATTGGACGGGCGTCGCCGTTCACTTTTTCCACAACAAATTTGCCGTCACGGGCTTGATTCTCGTCGTTGCGATAATTTTGTTTGCGATTTTCGCGCCGCTTGCAAGTTCCTACGAATATGACGAAATTGTTTCAGTAGTGGACGCAAACGGCAGCGAAGTCGTTGCGAAAAGTTTGTCGCCGCAAGTTGCGGGCAGTGACGTGCAAAACCGATTCACCGACAAAACTTTCATTTTCGGCACGGACGACATGGGACGCGACCTTTGGACGAGAACTTGGCAGGGAGCGCGAGTGTCGCTGATAATTGCGTTCGTGGCGATTTTTATCGACATGCTTATCGGCACGAGTTACGGGCTGATTTCGGGATTTTTCGGCGGCGCGGTCGATAACGTCATGCAAAGATTCATTGAAATTGCCGGTTCAATTCCGACACTGGTTATCATCTCGATTTTGGCGATTTTCATGGAAAAAGGCATCGGGCTTGTTATCGCGTCACTTTTGATAACCGAATGGATAAGCATGAGCAAAATTGCGCGGGCGGAGTGTCTGAAACTCAGAGAGCGCGAATACGTTTTGGCAAGCCGCACGCTCGGCGCGGGCAGTTTCCGACAAATATTCCGACAGATTTTGCCGAACACAATTGGCCCGATAATCACACAGGTCATGTTTTCAATTCCCGTCGCGATTTTCACGGAAGCATTTTTGAGTTTCGTCGGCGTCGGAATTGTCCTGCCGCAATGTTCAATCGGCTCGTTAATCGAAGCGGGCTTTGGGAACATAACGATTTTGCCGTATCAGATTTTGCCGCCGATTTGCGTTTTGGCAATTCTCATGCTTGGTTTCAACCTGATAGGCGACGGCTTTCGTGAGGCGTTGGCTCCGAAAATTGAGGACATGTAAAAAAAAATCCCTCCGACATTCGCCGAAGGAATTTTTGATTTTTTGAAGTTACATCAGCCGAAAATATTTTCGATACCGTGACGGATAGCATCGCCCGTGCCTTTCGTTCTGAAGACAGCCTGTGCGGCCACGACTGCAAAAGGACTTGCCAAGCCGCCGAGAATTGCATTGAACGCGACCGAGTTTGCCAGTCTCTTGCCAAGTGCTTTGTTCTTGTCACCGTTGCTCATGTTCTTGTAAGCGTCAGATTGGACAAAATCTCTTAAGGCGTCGCCTTCCGAAAATCCGCGCTCAATCAGAAGTGTAACTCCGGCGATAACAACTTCCGTTGCAATTCCGCCTCGCACACAATCCAGTTGATCCTCGCTGAGGATTTCGTCCTTAAGGATAGCCTCGTTGTTGATTGCCATTGCGTTTGTCATTTTAATCAGTCTCCTTTTGATTTTAATTTTTTTGATTGGCTGTTTGCCTTTCTGTCTCGTATACGTTCATTACGAGACTTTGTTACACGCTCCGAAAAAAATTTTCCGTTCAAAATTTCCGCTTTCCGAAACTCGAAGGCAAAATCGGGCCCATGTCCCAAAAACGCGCTCAGAGCCTCTCAGACGCGTTTTAATTTATCAACGATATTTTTCCCGTCAAGGCACCTGTCGACGCGTTACAGCGAACGTCAGACGCTTTAACGGGCATTTTTAAAATCAGGCAGGTATCAGCAATGAACGAAAACATTCTTTCAGTCCGAAACCTGGACATCACGTTTCGCACGAACGCCGGGGACATCCACGCAATTCGCGGCGTCAATTTCAACTTGCCGACAGGAAAAACCGTTGCACTCGTCGGCGAGAGCGGCTCCGGCAAATCCGTCACAATGAAGGCGGTCACCGGGCTTTTGGACAGCAACGCAATAATCAACGGCGGGCAAATTCTCTACGGCACCGAAAATCCCGTCGACCTGTTGACAATGCCGAAAAAAACTTTGCGACGGGAAATCAACGGGCGACAAATCGCGATTGTCTTTCAAGACCCGATGACCAGCTTGGATCCGACAATGCAAATCGGCGACCAAATCACGGAGGGGCTGCTCCTTCACAAAAAAATTTCCAAAGCGGACGCACGCAAAAAAGCAGTCGAACTTTTGAAACTGGTCGGGATTGCCGAAGCGCGAAAACGCATGGAAAACTATCCGCACCAACTTTCGGGCGGCATGAGACAACGAATCGTCATTGCCTGCGCGCTGGCGTGCGAGCCGAAAATTTTGGTTTGCGACGAACCGACGACGGCACTTGACGTGACAATTCAAGCGCGGATTTTGGATTTGATAAAAGAACTTCAGCGGCAAATGGGCTTGTCGGTGATTTACATCACGCACGATTTAGGCGTCGTGGCGAAAGTCGCGGATTTCGTCAACGTCATGTATGCGGGAAAAATCGTCGAAGTCGGCACAGTCGAAGAAATTTTCTACGACCCGCGCCACCCGTACACGTGGGGACTTTTGGCGGCAATGCCCGATTTGGAAACCGACGACGAGCGACTGTATTCGATTCCCGGCAGCCCGCCGAATCTTCTGCACGAACCGAAAGGCGACGCATTCGCGGCACGGAACAAATTCGCTATGAAAATAGACGAAAAGGAAACTCCGCCGATGTTTCAAATCTCGGAAACGCATTTCGCGGCGACGTGGCTGTTGCACCCCGACGCACCGAAAGTTGACTTGCCGCCCGAATTGAAGGCGCGGCTTCTTCGTTCAAGAAAGGCGGCAAATTATGTCTGAACCATTACTCAAAGTAAAAAATCTTCGCCAGCACTTCAAAATTTCGCGCTCTTTTACAGTCAAGGCAGTCGAAGGCGTGAGTTTTGAAGTTTACGCGGGCGAAACTTACGGGCTTGTCGGCGAGTCGGGCAGCGGCAAAACGACAATCGGGCGCAGTATCATTCGACTTTATGACCCGACGGACGGCGAAATTTTCTTCGACGGCAAAAAAATTTCGGGCAAGCTCGACGACGCGACGGAAAAAATGTTGCGTCAAAACATGCAGATGATTTTTCAAGACCCGATGTCGAGTCTGAACCCGCGGAAAAAAATCGGCGACATTATCGCGGAAGGTTTGGACATTCACGGGCTTTGCGCCACAAAAGAGGAACGCAAGGCGCGAGTCGGCGCAATCTTGAAAAAAGTCGGATTGTCGCCCGCGCACGCCGAACGTTATCCGCAGCAATTTTCGGGCGGGCAGCGGCAACGTGTCGGAATTGCTCGTGCGCTGATTATGAATCCGAAACTCATCATAGCCGACGAGTGTATTTCCGCGCTCGATGTTTCGATTCAAGCGCAAGTCGTCAACCTCATGAAAGATATTCAGGCCGAAACGAAATGCGCCTATCTTTTCATTGCCCACGATTTGAGCATGGTTAAATACATTTCCGACAGGATTGGCGTCCTTCACAAAGGCCGCCTCGTCGAGACCGGCTTGACGCGGGAAATTTTTTCAAATCCCGTGCATCCGTATACTCGCAGTCTTCTTTCTGCAGTTCCGCAACCGAATCCGGTTGTCGAGCGTCGCAGACATCTTGTTTCGTTTGATTCCGACAACGTCGGCGGTGACGGTGAAATCGTCAGAGTCAGTGCGACGCATAGTGTTTTGGAAAATTTCTGAGTTCGGTTTCACTCTTTCTTTCTCAAAAAATTTTTAGAGAGGCATTCACTGAGGTGAGTGTTTTTTTTTGGACGTGTCACTCTCTCTTTTTTATTTTTTGTTTAAATATGTTGAGTTGTTATTTCATTTTAAGGTTTATTTTCTGGTTTTAATTTATCACAGATTTAGTTTTAAGTAGTGAATTTCGCCTTTGACTTTTAGTTTTTTCTTTTTTGTTTTGAAACAATAGATTTCTTTTTGTTTTTACTTGCTTGTTTTGTTTGTTTTGTTTGCTTTGTTATATGTTTTAGAGTGGCGGCGATAAGTCCAAAAAATGGCGTCATGACGCGAAAAAATCAAGGTTAGAAATGCTAGTCGTGACTAGCATTTCTAACTAATCGACTAGCAATAACGAAATTCGTGCTAGCGATAAATTGCTAGCGACTAGCATTTCTAGGAAAAAGCAACTAGTATTTCTAGTTTTCATCGCTAGCATTTCTAACCGAAATCGAGGAAAAAGCGACTAGCATTTCTAACCGAAATCGAAAAAAGCGACTAGCATTTCTAACCGAAATTCGCCTTTTTCCGAAAAGTCTGAACATTCCTGTTCTATTTTGCAGTTGCCGGGGTCACATTGACTTTTCCCAAATTTTGGTCTATGTTAAGTGCGCCGCGAGATAAAAAATCGTCCCGATGACACAAGCGGGCATGTATCGCAAAAAATAAATTTTCGTTTTTGAAACTATTTATGCCGGAGCATTGACGACAAATTGTCGCAAGCGTTGTTTTGCTGACGGAGGCTGAGTTATGACACAAAACACTAATGATGACATGCTGAATTCGCCGATTTTCTGCAACAAGATCTATCAGAGCAACCTTCTCATTGGGGCGCGAAAAAATTTTGATCTGTTCGGCATGAAAATTTTCCTTTTGAGCTTGCAGGGACTCAATCCGCATTTTTCAATTCAAGACAAAATATTCGACCAAAAATTCAAAGAGTTGCTTATTCCGTCGGCAAAGCTCAAAGAGGTTTTCGGCAACAACTGGTATCTGCACCAGATAAAGACGACGTGCAACAAGCTGTTCGATTCGACGATCGAAGTCGACCAACCGAACGGCGTTATTGAGCTTCGTCATTTGTTTCGCCGACTCGAATACGTTCCGTCCGAAGGGCTTTATGTTTGGTTTGATGACGTTTTGCGCCCGTATGTCCTGGATTTGCTGGATACTCGGGGTTTTACGCAAGTCGATGCTCCGTCTCTCCTCAAGTTGTCGTCGACATATGCGATTCGGCTTTTGGAAGTGATGTTGCAGTATCGGAACTTCGAGAAATTCAAAATTCGTCGGGAGATAATACGAACATTGAAGGTGAGCGAATTGCGCTTTATGCTCAACGTTCCCGAGGGCACATACCAAGGACGTTTGAACAACTTCAAAAAGTTCGTGTTGGAAAATCCGGTACGTGAGATTAACGAGCGGACAAACTACAGAATGAGCCTTCAGACGATAAAGAGCGGGCGGCAAATTGTCGCTTTTGAATTCAAACTTGACACAAAGCTGGTACCGAATGTCGAAAATAACGAGCGAAGAACGCCCCTCGTCCACGAAGCGATAGATGCGCTCCAGTCATTGGGTTTCACGGAAAAAGTTGCCTTCGCCATTTTCAAAAAGTGCATTGACGTTGACGATTGCTTTTCCAGGATTAATCGCGCTCAAGCTTTGCTTGCTCGTTCCAAAATGCCGATACGAAACCGAGAAGGCTTTTTGCGCAAAGCGATTGAACAGGATTGGCGACTTTACGGCAGCAAATACAAATCGAAAAAAACTACGAACATCGCCGCCGAAAACGAAACTCACATAAGGGCTTCTTCAACCAAGTCGCTTGCCGAAGTGTTCGCGCCTATTATGGAAACATTAAGAAAAGCCGCAACGACGATGCCGAAAATTGAGTATGATGACACGCCGCCCGCCGAAACGAACAAATACAACATTTCCCCGGAGCTCATGCAAAATCTCAAAGATTGGATAAGAGAAGGGCGCGGCATGGAAAGCGTCAAAATGGTTTTGAAAGAGTACGGCTTGACGGTCGAACGGTTCCGAAAAGAATTTATGTGATGCAATAAAAAAACTCCCTCGTCGAATAAACGAAGGAGCAATGTTCAATTGTATTGATTTATGTCGGTCGGATTTTTTGGTAAGCGCGAATTCAGTTATTAACTTCGTTGGAAGAAAAGCGAACGTAACAGGCCTTGCCGCGCTTTTTCGACTCATAAAGTGCTTTGTCCGCCAACAAATACAACTTTTTGAAATCGTAATTGCCGAAGTCTGTCGCAATGCCTATGCTACAGGAAAAATGTTCCGCTTGTCCGACTTTCAAAACGGCAAGGGCATGTAAAATTTCTTGTGAAACTTCGTCTGCTCTTTTGAGCGAAAAAACTGACATGCCGGGCATGTAAACCATGAACTCATCGCCGCCGACGCGCCCGATTATGTCGTTCGTGCGAAAAGCGCGCTCCAAAATCATTCCGAACGCTTTTAAAACTTCGTCGCCGATTTGATGCCCGTAAGTGTCGTTGACGTGCTTGAAGTTGTCGAAATCGAGAATCATCAAAACTGAAACGTCGGACGGTTTTTTGTTCGCAATCGCGGCTTTGGCCTCTTCCTCGAAAGACCGCTTGTTGAAAAGACCGGTCAACAGGTCGTGCTTGCTTTTGTTCTTCGCCTCGTAAAATTCTTGCGAAAAGCGTGCGACGTACCAGCGGATAAACAAAAAGACTACGCCCAAAATCACCAGCGCAGTGGCCGTCGTCGTCAAAATATACCGCTCGATAATTTTTTCAAAACCTTTTGTTGATTGTGAAGTCATAAGCGCACCGACAACGGCGTTGTCGCTCTCCTGCCGAATCGGGATAATGTACGCCTGACAAGTTTGCCCGTTGATTTGAAATCTTCGGCACCAAAGTTGCGAACCGCGAGTCAACGTGTAATTTCGTATGTACTCCAGCGCGTTCGTTTCCACGGAGCGATTTCCGTCTTTGTCCGTTATCGAAGTCATTTCCGCCGTGTCTTCAAAGAAAAAAGTCACGTCAACATTGGTTTGCTTTTTCAAGTCGTCGACGATCGCCGTTTCGTCCGAGACGTTAAAATTCATTCCGCGCCAAACATGTCCGTCGGGTTTTCTGCCGTAATCGCCGTAGCCGTGACTGGAGTACAGAGCCAACGCCGCCAACGCAGTCGATTTCAAATTGCCTTGCTTTTCGTCGTAGAGACTGTCGCGAAATTGCACGAAACCTATCGTCAGCGCAATCACAGCGAAGACTATTACCGGTATGCAACTCGCTATCAAAAGTTTTGTGCTGTACTTCATTTCAGCTCACCTAAATCGAATCTTTGTAAAGGACGGCAATGCCGGTATCGATTGAGACATTTTTTCCGGTGTAAGTGCCCTTCAGAGCTTCGAGAGCGATTTTGATTCCGTTGTAACCCATAAGTTGTGGTTTCTGTTGCAAGGTCGCGTAAAGTGCCCCGTCGTTGAGCAAGTTCAAAATCGCGTCGGAAGTATCGAAGCCGACAACTATTTGTTTTGAATTCGAGTCTTTGATTTGTTCGCCGAGAGCCAATGCCGTGCGCTCGTTTGAACCGAAAAAGGCGACGTAGTCGGGATGTTCGATAACGAAATTTTTTACGCGTTGCGGGTCGTCTTCCATGAAAAAAGTTTCGGTAAGTTCAAAGTCGCTGCCTTCAAAAATCTTGCGAAAACCTTCGACGCGCAACCTCGTACTTGTGACGTTCGATTTGTTCACCGTCAAGCCGATTTTGCCGGAAGTTATTCCCGCTTCGGTCAAAGCTTTTTTCATCGTTTCGCCTGCGACTCTGCCCGCCAATTCGTTGTTGGTCGCCAGAAATGCAACGCAATCAAATTCGGCGGCATTGTCCACGAAAATAATTTTGACGCCGGCTTGAGCTGCTTTTTCCAAACTTTCGTTGACGCCCGTCGGAGAACTTGCCGCAAGTAAAATTGCTTCCGCGCCGTCCTCAACGGCCTGTTCGATACAAAGTCTTTGGGGCAGATCTTCATTAACGTCGGGCGCAATCCATTTGTAATCCGTGTCGCCGAATTCCGCAACCGCATTGCGACAACCCGAATCAATCGACTTCCAAAAATCGTCCGCCAAATCCATCGTTATCAGGTAAATTTTGTGCGAATTCTTTTCGGCGGGCGCGGCGTTGCTTTTGACTGCGGAATCGTCAATCACGACGATATCCGGCGCCGAGGAACACCCCGCAAAAAAAATTGTCGTAAAGGCAACGACGAGAATGAGCTTGAAAAAATTTATGATTTTCATGACGCAAAATCTCCCGATTTTTGTTCAATCGATATAGAAAAGAGTCCGCTTGTGAAATATTTTATAAGATAGCCACTTCGCTTGCAAGAAAACTTTTCTCATGAAAAAAATTCTTTCACAGCCGGATTTTTTAGCGAGAAAAATTCGCTTGCGTAATATTGAGCACGTTTTCTTCGGCGATTTATTGAAAATATACCGGTGCGGTGATAGAATTCGACCGCAAAAACAATTTGAACGGAGAATATTGAATGTTGCGGGTTGTGACAAGAAAATTATTGATGCCGTGCATCATGTTATCAACATTTTTGATAATGCCACCGCTCGAATCGGCGGAAACTCGATTTTTGAATTTGGATGAAGCCGTAAGTCTCGCTTTGGAAAACAATCGATTGATCGAACAGAGAATTGAGGATAGAGAAGCGGCGCGCTGGAATTTGTCGGCCGTTCGGCGAAGTGCGGGCTTGAGATTAAGTTGGAGCATGTCGGCAAACCGAATCGGCGGCAGATATTATCACGGTTGGCGAAACCAACGCTATCAGCTTTACGGACTTTCGCCGGAAGAATTGAAAGCCAATCACCTTAAAGTTGAAAGATATCCGCTGTATCAAAGTTCAAACTCCAATTCTTTGACTTTGTCGTTTCCGCTGTACACGGGCGGGCAGCTGGAAAATCAGCGAAAACACGCACGCTACGGCTTGAGCGCGGCAGATTTGAATTTGGAAGATGCCAGGCAACAAGTCAAGTGGCGAACGGCGCAGGCGTATTATCAAGCTTTGAATTACCGCGACACGATTGAAGTTCGGCAAGAAGCGATAAATTTGCTGAACGAACATTTGCGCAACGTTCAAATCCAATTTGAAGTCGGGACTGTGGCATTTGCGGACGTTTTGGCAACGAACGTTCAGTTGGCGAACAGTCAGCAGGCTTACAATTCGGCTCAAGGTAATTACGAAAACGCTTTGGCGACGCTCAACAACTTAATCGGCTTGCCGGCAGACACCAATTTGATTTTGGCGGGCGAACAAAAATATTCGGCTTACACGAAAAGCGAAGAAGATTGCTTGAACTATGCGCTCTCTCACCGTCCCGACGGAATTTCGGCGATGTATGCGGTCAAGCAGGCAGAAGCGGCCGTCGGTTCCTCAAAAGCAGGTTTCAGACCGAACATTTCCGCCGTCGTTCAAGGCTCAATCACCGGCGAAGGTGCTTTTAAAGCAGATCAGGTCGGCGGGCAGGAACGTTGGAGCGCAGGAATTCAGTTGAGCTGGAACATTTTCGACAACAACGTCACTTCCGCTCAAGTCCAACAGGCAAAAGCTCAAAAGCGAAAAGCCGAATCCGTTGCACGTCAACAAATCGAACAGATACAGCTTGAAATTCGTCAGGCTTACACAAATTTGAAGAGCGCGGAAAAAAATATCGCAGTGACTCTCGGTGCCGTCAAACAGGCCGAAGAGCAATTTTTAATTGCGCAAGTTCGCTATGAAGAAGGCGTCGACACAAACTTGAACGTCATGGACGCACAAGAAAAATTGACCGAAGCACGCATAAATTATTCCGCCGCAATTTTCAACTTCAACACGAGCAAAGCCCAGTTGGAAAAAGCGATGGGCATTCCGACGGATATCGACGCCGCAATTTATGCGCAGTCGGTCGAGGCGGGCAAAAATGCCAACGAAGCCTTGAAAGATTCGGCTCAGGTTCCGTTGAAAATTTTCGACGACAAAGGCAAGATTAAACGGCGTTCCGACAGGGACATCAGACCGACGGAAAATTCTTCCAATGACACGGTCGAGCCGTTCGCGGAGGAAAAAGAATCATGAAGAAGCTTTATTTCGTCGGTCTCGCTTTGATTTTGGCGGCGGCAATTTCGATAATCGCTTACGGCGCGTATTTGAACGAGACGGGCGAAAAACAAATCACGGAACGCATGGAAAGCCGCACGATACCTTTACACGGCGAAAAAATCAAAGTCCGCAACATCCGCCCCGTTTTCTTGCTGGAAACGATAAATCTGAATTCGGACGAAATGGCCGACGCGGTCGCGCTGATTGACGGGCGAATCGAAAATTCTTTCGTCAAAAAAAATTCCGACGTGCGGCGCGGCGAAGTTCTTTTCCAGTTGGTAAACGAAGACATCCCGATAAAAATTCAGCAGGCGGACAGTTCAATCGCCAAAGCTCAGGCACAAGTCTTGCGGGCGCGCAATTCTTTTAACCGCTACGAACGTTTGAAAGACAGAAACGCCACGTCGTTGGAAAAATATGACGAAGCCAAAATGAATTACGAGGCCGCCGAAGCCGGCTTGCGCGAAGCTCAGGCAGTCAAAGATCAACTTTTGGTTCAGGATTCGCGACAAGACGTTATCGCCCCGATTGACGGCGAAGTTTTGATTTTGTACAAGCAAATCGGCGCGTATGTTCAGGCGGGCACTCCAATCGCGCTGGTCGGGAATTTTGAGCGGCTGAATTTTTCTTTGCCCGTCGAAGATTCCAGAGCACGGCAAATTTCAATCGGCGAACATTTCGAGTTGAACTTCAGAAACAGCGATTCTTTCAGAAAAGCTTACGACACCGAATACGGCGCGGGTAATTTGGGCAACGCTCAAGTTTTTTCCGTCTACGTCAAAGAAATCATGCCGAATTTGAGTCAGGCAGCGGAAATGCGAAAAATCGTTTTTGAAATCGACAACCGCGTCGGAATTTTGGAGCAACAGGCTTACAGCAACGTTGAATTGACACGGACGACGCCGCATAAAGTTTTGGCTGTTCCGCTTGCGGCACTCAGCGACAATCGACAATACGTTTTTGTTGCGACGGCGGACAACAAGCTTGAGCGGCGAAAAATTTCTGTCGGCGCGGATGACGGCAAATACGCTGAAATTTTTTCGGGACTTAAAGAA
>ODAI012147987.1_pt1 | contig 13497 bp, 12 predicted proteins | sample 1539321 | NCBI WGS metagenome assembly ODAI01 (sample SAMN02144231, study PRJEB22623) | gut metagenome | biome: sheep rumen | host: Ovis aries | place: New Zealand
CCTCATCGGCGGCGCTTCCCTGAAGCCCGTTGACTTTGCCACCATCATCGCCGCTACCGCTCAGGACTGATCCGGTATATCAGGGGATGCAAGGAAAGCTTTGCATCCCCTTTCTCAAATGTATCAGAAAGGAATTCCTCTTTTATGAAAAAAGCCGTTTTTATCATTCTGGACGGTTTCGGCATCGCCCCTCCCACTGCCGGCAACGCCATTGCCCAGGCCAAGAAGCCCAATCTTGACAAGCTCTTTGCCGAGTATCCCTGCACCCAGCTGCAGGCCTCCGGACTTGACGTGGGCCTGCCCGAGGGCCAGATGGGCAACTCCGAGGTGGGTCACACCAACATCGGCGCCGGCCGCGTGGTATTCCAGATCCTGCCGAAGATCACCCAGGAGATCCAGACCGGCAAGTTCTTTGAAAACAAGGTCTATATCAAGGCCATCGAAGATGCCAAGGCCAACGGCAAGGCACTGCACATCATGGGTCTGCTCTCCAACGGCGGCGTGCACAGCCACATCACCCACATCTTCGGCATCCTGGATATGGCAAAGCAGCGCGGCGTGGAGAAGGTCTATGTTCACTGCTTCCTGGACGGCCGCGACGTGCCGCCCACCAGCGGCGCCGGCTTTGTGAAGGAGCTGCACGAGAAGTGCCAGGCTCTTGGCAACGCACAGATCGCCACCATCCAGGGCCGCTTCTGGGGCATGGACCGTGACAAGCGCTGGGACCGCGTGGAGAAGGGCTATCGCGCCATCGTCTGCGGTGAGGGCGTGGAGGCAACGGACCCTGTGAAGGCCGTGGAAGACAGCTACGCCAAGGGCGTTACCGACGAGTTTGTGGAACCCACCGTGGTTTGCAAGGACGGCGCCATCAACCAGGGCGACAGCGTCATTTTCATGAACTTCCGCCCCGACCGCGCCCGCGAGATGACTTGGGCCCTGAATCTGCCCGATTTTGACGGATTCCAGCGTCCCAAGACCGTGTATCCCCTCAGCTATGTCTGCACCGCCCAGTATGACGAGGCACTGCCCCTGCCCATCGCCTATCCCCCCGAGGTCATCGAAAACACCATCGGCGATATCATCAGCTCCCGCGGCCTCAAGCAGTTCCGCGTGGCGGAGACCGAGAAGTACGCCCATGTCACCTTCTTCTTCAACGGTGGTGTGGAAAAGCAGTGCGAGGGCGAGGACCGCTGCCTGGTGCCATCTCCCAAGGAGTTCCCCACCTATGACCTGATCCCCCAGATGAGCGCGGAGAAGGTTGCCGATAAGGTGGTGGAGGCCATCGCTTCCGAGCAGTATAGCCTGATCGTCTGCAACTTTGCCAACTGCGACATGGTGGGTCACACCGGCGTGATGGAAGCTGCCGTGAAGGCTGTGGAGACCGTTGACGGCTGCATGGGACGGATCCTGGCCGAGGTGGAAAAGCACGACGACGTGGTGCTGCTGGTGACGGCGGACCACGGCAATGCCGACGTGATGTTCGACGAGACCGGCAAGGTCAACACTGCCCACACCACGAACCCCGTGCCCTTCTGCGTGCGCCAGAAGGGGATCGAGCTGGAGCCGGGCAGACTTGCCGATATCGCCCCCACGATCCTGAAGCTCATCGGCATCGAGCAGCCCGCCGACATGACCGGCAAGTGCCTGATCAAATAAGATTTTCGTTTCTTGTTTCTAGTAACGAGCGTCAAGCTGTTTTCAGTTACCGGAATTTCACATCAACGAAAAAACTCTCGGATCCTGTAGATCCGAGAGTTTTTTCGATTTTCATTCTACAATCTACGAACTAAAAACTAAGTAAACGCTGATTAAATCGGCGAGAGCAGATTGCGAGAGAATTTGCGTTCTGATGATGGCACTTTTTCGCAGGAATACTTTGTGTATTGCAAGAAAAAGTGACGAAATCAGGGCGGAAATTATCCGCAAGATGCCGATGACGATTTGATCAGCGTTTACCTAAAAACTATTTCTCATGGACCCGCTTGCCAGTGATGTGCTCCGGCGTGAGAGAGAAGCAGAGAACACGGTATCCGGAGTGGGCAAGCTCCCACTCAATATAGTCCCGGTCATCGGTGAACTGATAGGAGAGCCTGCGGCTGATTTCCAGGGCCCGATCATGGTCCTCCACAATCTCCAGGCGGCCAAAGACGATGACGCTGTGAAAAAACAACGACCAGTCGTCATCCGCCGTCTCCGCCTGCTCCATCACGCAGAAACTTGCTTTCTCCCAGCGGCGCATGGCGTCGATCTTGTGCCCGGTCATCCCGCTGTGGAAGTAGAGCTTTCCGTCCTCCGGGTCATACCAATGATTGATGGGAAGAGCATAGGGGTAGTCTCCATCGCCCAGAACGGAGAGAACGCCCCGCTTTTGCTGTTTCAGAATTCGGATGCATTCCTCTGGGGAGAGCGTCTGTTTTACCCGGGCCACGGGACGGAAGGCAGGAGCGGGAGTATCCAGCTCTTCGGCCAGAATGGAATAAAGCGCCAGATCGCAGCAGGGATCGCTGTTGTTGCTGCCGCTGCGGCGGAGGATCCCCTCCTGCTTCATGCCGGCCTTGCGCATGACCTTGCCGGAATTGGGGTTGTGAACATCGTGACGGGCAGATACTTTCCGGAAATGAACCTCCCGGATCAAATATTCGACCACAGCCCGCAGAGCCTCCGCTGTAAGACCCTGACCCCACCAGGCTTTCCCGATACAATAGCCCAGCTCCGCTGTCTCATATTGTTCGTTGATGCGGACAACGGAAATACTGCCTATGGGCTCGCCCAATTCCTTCGGAACAATGGCCCATTGATAGAAATCCTGATTTGCTGTTCCCCTGGCCCAGGCCTCGGCGATCTGTCGGGAAACGGAAGCATCGGCATGGGGCTGCCAGGTCAGATACCGTGTCACCTCTGCGTCATGGGCCCAGTTGCGGAACATGGCATCTCCGTCCTCGGGCGTAAATGCACGCAGCAGCAAACGATCCGTCTCAAGACTGCGGGTTCCCTTGTGATCCATATGCTCATCTCCTTTGATGATAACTATATCATAAATGCCGGATTTCGCAAGCAGAGAAAGCAGGGCTTGCATGGAAAGTGATTGTCCGATATAATTGTACAAAAGGAAGGAGGGGCTGCCTGTGTCGGGAAAACGTTTGCTTGCCGTGTTTTTGATGTTGCTTCTCTGTCTTGGCCTTTGTGCCTGCGGGGAGAAGACAAAGGAAGAGGAGAGCGGTTATTATGTGATCACTGCATCGGATCTGCATTATCTTGCACCGGAACTCACAGACCATGGGGAGTATTTCCAACGGGTAATGGAAAACGGTGACGGCAAAGTGACGGAGTACTGCGTTGAGATCACGGACGCCTTCTTGGAAGAGGTGATCCAATGTAAGCCGGAAGCCCTGATCCTCACCGGAGACCTCAGCTTCAACGGCGCGCGGGTCAGCCACGAGTCCCTTGCGGCAAAGCTTCAGCTTGTTGAAGATGCGGGGATCCCGGTATTCGTCCTCCCCGGCAATCATGATGTCTATCGCGGCACCTCTGCCGCCTTCTTCGGGGACGCTTATGAGTTGGTGCCCAGCGTTACCGGGGAGGAGTTCAGTCAGATCTACGGCGCATTCGGTTTTGAGGAGGCGCTGTCCCGGGACACGGACTCCGAGAGCTATATGGCGCAGATGAACGGCAGCACAAGAATTCTCATGCTGGACGCCAATACCTTCCATGACTACTGCAGCCTGTCCAAAGTGACTTTGGCGTGGGCAGAGGAACAGCTGTCCGCTGCGAAGGAGGAGGGCATGGAGGTCCTTGCTGCCTGTCACCAGAACCTGTATCAGCATTCCGTTTTCCGGGGCGGTTATATGCTGACATGCTCGGAAGCCCTGCAGCGGCTGCTGGAGCGCTTTGAAGTGCCCCTGATGCTCAGCGGGCACCTGCACATCCAGCATATCCAAACGGAAGGGACGGTCACAGAGATCACCACATCCCCGCTCACCATGAGCGCCTGCCGTTACGGACTTATCTATCGGGAAGCGGATCGCCTGCGCTACGAGACCAGGAGCGTAGACCTGGCTGCCTGGGCAAAGAAGCAGGGGATCGAGAATGAGAATTTTCAGCATTTCCCGGTGTATGCCCTGGACAGGCTTCGAGATCGCACCAGAGTTCAGGCCGAAGCCATGCTGGCAAAGAAGGATTATGACCCGGAGATAGCGCAAAAGCTGATCCACTATGCCTGCGAACTCAACCTGGGCTACTTTACGGGGGACCTGCGAGACATTCCGGCACTGGACCCGGATGGGTCGCTGCTGGCGGAATGGGAAAACAACCGCAGCTCCTTCAGCGGCTACTTTGCCTCTCTTGTACCGGAGATTGGCGCTGATCATACCCAATGGAGCAACGACAAATAATCATTCAGCCGCATCGAGAGCGCTCGGTGCGGCTGTAATCCTATTCCTGCTCCTGCGCCTGGTCCTGCTCCAGCTTGAGTCCCTGCAGAAAGCCGTTGAGCGCTGTGCTGTGGATGTCTCCGGCGATCACCCGGTCCCCCTGAATATACAGCGTCGCCAGCACGGTTTGCTCCTTGTCCGGATAATTCAGGACCCGATACGTAAATTGCTGACAGGTTTCTCCCAGATGCCCGGTCAGATCATAACCCTGCTTCAGCTGTACCTCGTTGTAGCGCAGCAGCATACCCTCCAGCACCTGAGGAAGCTGTACGGTACGTACATCCTCGCTGGCAGGATCGATTTCCCAGCCAAACTGCTGCAGGAAGGCTGCCCGCCCCTCCGAGGTTGAAACCCCGTCGGATGTTTTGTTTCCACGGAACAGGATCAGAGCCGTGAGCAGGATCGCCGCGACCAGCACGATCCGCAGCGCCTTCTTCCGGTTTTTGCCTATGCCTGTTTTCTGTTTCATGTCTGTCACCTCCACAAAAGCTTATTCACAGGCACCGTGAATATGTGCATCCGCTGTTTTTCACCTGTTTTTCTGGAAAGCTCCACCACAAGCAAAGTCAAAACAGATAAAAATGGTTGCAAAAAAGTAAAAAATCTGTTATAGTATACAAGTCACGAACTGTATGCAGCAGGAGGAAAGGATATGCCAAAGCTCAGATTGGATAAGTTTCTTGCCGATCAGGGCCTTGCATCCCGAAAGGAGCTGCGGGAGATCATCCGCAGCGGCCGCGTCAGCGTGAATGGTGCAGCAGTAAAGAGCGCCGATTGGAAGGTGGACCCGGAAAGCGACCGGATCTGTTTTGACGGCAGCTCGGTTACCGCCGCCTCGGTTCATACCCTGATGCTGTATAAACCGCTCGGCGTTGTCAGCGCCACCGAGGACAAAAACGAAAAGACTGTGCTGGATCTGCTGCCGCAGCAATACCGCCGGATGGGACTCTCGCCGGTTGGAAGGCTGGACAAGGACACCAGCGGTCTGCTGCTTCTGTCGAACGACGGAGATTTTCTGCATCGGGTCATTTCCCCAAAGTCTGCAGTCGAAAAATGCTATTGTGCCACCGTGGAAGGTGAGCCTGACGAGGAGGACGTGAAAGCTTTTCGGGAGGGCTTGCTGCTTCGGGACGGGACGGAATGCCTGCCCGCCAAGCTGGAATTGCTGGGTAATGGCAGATGTCTGGTCCGCGTGACGGAGGGGAAGTACCATCAGGTCCGCAGAATGCTGGCAAGCCGCGGCCTTCCGGTGAAGGAACTGAAGAGACTGTCCATCGGCAATCTTCTGTTGGACGAAAATCTCGGTCCGGGAGGCTGGAAAGAATTGGGGCAGGAGGATTTGTGCAGAGTGTTCAGAACTTGACATATGGGAAAAATGTCAAAAGTCAAGCCATTTTTTGAAGCTTTTTGAGCGTTCCCACCACAAAAGCAAAAAAATTCACAAAATAACAACGCATTTTCTATTGAAAATCACGAGCTTTGGAGTTATTATGGTCAAAGATATTATGCGGGGCTTTGGCAATTTGACCAGATTGGCTTTGACCGCTGCTCACAGGAGGAGATAACATGTCCAGCAGAATTTTCCAGAACGTGATTATTCAGATGAAGGACGCGGTAGATCGCCCCATCGGCGTCGTGGACGAACAGGGATTCGTGGTCGCGGCAAGCGAGCTGGCGATGATCGGCTCCCGCCTGGACGATTTCCACAGCTTTGACCTGGAGCAGGCTCACGGATTGCCTGTTTCCGCGGAGAACCGCAGCTTTTGTGCCCTGAATTCCGATAGCGGCAAGCTGGACTTTGCCGCCTTCGTGGAAGGGACAGACGGCGTTTCCCGTACGGTATGTGCCGTTGCTGCGGTGGCTTTCGGCGAAGCCAAGAATAATTTCGAGGAAAAGCACAACAAGGCTGCCTTCATCAAAAATATCATCTCGGATAATATCCTTCCCGGAGATGTGTATGTCCGTGCCAAGGAGCTTCATTTTGTCACGGACGAGCCCCGGATCGTGCTTCTGGTGCGCCAGATGAACAACGCCGATGTGACTGCCGTGGAAGTGATCGGTCGGCTCTTCCCGGATAAGCAGAAGGACTTTGTGCTCAATATCAACGAGACCGATGTGGTGGTCGTAAAGTCCCTGCTGAATCCCGAGAATCTGGACGAGGTCAAAAAGGTTGCCCGCGGCATTGAGAATGCACTGCACGAGGAATTGGGGATTCGCTGCGTCATCGGCGTGAGCACCACCGCCCGCCACCTGCGGGAGCTGGCAGATCGCTACAAGGAAGCGCAGGTCGCCATTGACGTGGGCCGCATCTTCGAGAGCGAAAAGTCCATCATCCACTATGAAAACCTGGGCCTGGGCCGCATCATCTATCAACTGCCCACCACCCTTTGCGAAATGTTCCTGAACGAGGTGTTCAAGAAAAATCCCATTGAGACCCTGGACGAGGATACGCTGGAGACCATCAATCGTTTCTTTGAGAACAATCTGAATGTCTCCGAGACCTCCAGAAAGCTCTACGTCCACCGCAACACCCTGGTCTACCGCCTGGAGAAAATCAAGAAAATCACCGGCCTTGACCTGAGAGAATTCGACCACGCCATCGTGTTCAAGGTGGCCATGATGGTCAAAATGTATCTGGACTCTCTGAACAATTTCAAATACTGAGTGCTCGCAGCAGGGGGAACTCCCCATAGATCCATACGATCGCAGATCATTCGCAAATCCCACATAACGGAGGATAACTATGGTTCGCTTTGAAAAAGTCAAGCTGACCTACGACAACAGCGGCGCGAAGGCCCTGGACGGCGTAGATCTGAAGGTTGATGACGGCGAATTCGTCTTCCTTGTCGGTCCATCCGGATCCGGCAAGACAAGTCTGATGAAGCTGATCACCGGCGAGGTCCGGGCCGATGCGGGCCGGGTCATCGTCAATGGCTTTGACATGATGAAGATCCGGCGCCACAAGCTGCCGAAGATGCGGCGCACCCTGGGTGTTGTATTCCAGGATTACCGTCTCATCGAAAACATGAACGTGTACGATAATGTTGCTTTTGCCATGCGTGTGGTTGGCGCTTCCGCCAGGGACATCCGCCGCCGCGTGCCCTATGTTCTGGAGCTGGTCGGGCTGGAAGGACGCGAAAAGCGCCTTCCCCATGAGCTTTCCGGCGGCGAGCAGCAGCGTGTTGCCATTGCCCGCGCCCTGGTGAATTCACCGCGGATGCTGGTGGCCGATGAGCCTACCGGCAATCTGGACCCGGTGCGCAGCCTGGAGCTGATGCTCCTGTTCGAGAAGATCAACGAGATGGGGACCACCGTTCTGGTGGTGACCCATGAGAAGGAACTGGTCAACGCCTTTGCCAAGCGCGTCATCAAGATCGAGGAAGGCCATGTGACCAGCGACGGAAATGACGGGTATTTCAGCTATGAGTAGAGGAAGTTATTTGATTCGTGAGGGCTTCCGGAGCATCAAGACCCACGGACTCATGTCCTTCGCAACTGTGACGATCATCATGGCCTGCCTTATTATCATGGGCAGCGTGGCGCTTCTTTCCCTGAACATCAACTATCTGATCAAGGACCTGGAGAAGCAGAATGAGGTCGTCGCCTTCGTGGACGATGAGATCGAAGACGAAGAGGAAGCCAAAGCCATCGGCAGTCAGATCCTGGCCGTGGACAACATCAGCGCTGCAGATTTCGTCTCTCGCGGAGAAGCGATGCAGAACTACATGAGCAAGTACGATAAGTCCCTGATGGAGGGGATCGATGAGACGGTGTTCCGGCATCGCTTTATCATCCATTTGAACGACATCGAAAAGCTTGCCCAGACCAAGGAAGCACTGGAGGGTGTGCCCGGCATCGCAAGAGTGCGTGCCCATCAGGAATATGCGGATACCTTCGTCAAGATCCGCAACATCGTGAGCGGTGTGGCCCTGGTGCTGATGGCGATCCTGGTGTTTGTGTCCATGTTCATCATGTCCAACACCATCAAGCTTGCCACCTTCAGCCGCAGGGAAGAGATCGCCATCATGAAGATGGTGGGTGCCAGCAACGGCTTTATCCGGCTTCCCTTTGTGGTGGAGGGTCTTGTCCTCGGCATCCTGGGCGGTGGCCTCGGTTTCCTGGCCCAGTGGGGCCTGTACGACCTGGTTACCAAGAGCCTGATGGAGTCTCTCACCGGAGACATCCTGGAGGTCGTACCGTTCCTGTCCATTGCGCCGATGATCCTGGCTGTTTACCTGGGGATCGGCGTTGTGATCGGCGTGTTTGGTGGCGTCAACGCCATCAAGAATTATCTGAAGGTGTAAGCGACGTCCTGTAAAGGAGCATTTTATGGATCGTAAAAAAATGGTATCAATCCTGGCCTTCGTGATGGCAGTGATCATGATCCTTTCTCTGTTCCTGTCCGTTCTTCCCGCTGCTTTTGCCATTGAGCAGGAGGAGATCGACGAGCTGGAGGAGAAGAAGGAAGAGCTTGCCGCTCACGCCGAAGAGGCCAAGCAGCGGGTCGAAGGTCTGAAGGATCAGGAAGCCAGCGTCCTGGAGCAAAAGGTCGCCCTGGAGGAAGAGATGAAGGCCAAGGAGGCCTCTCTGGAAATCCTGGACCGACAGCTTGCTGTCTATGAGCTCGCCATTGCCGAGAAGGCCATCGAGGTCCAGCAGGCCAGGACCGTGGAGGATGAGCAGCTTCGCCGTTACCGGGCGAGAGTGCGCGCCATGGAAGAGGACGGCGGATTCAACATTCTTGTCCTCATTGCCCAGTCTTCCACATTGGGAGAACTTCTCTCCGCCCTGGATGACGCGGGAGACGTGATGGCCAGCGACAAGGCTCTTGAGCGTCAGTACCGCTCCGCCCGGGAAGAGAGTGAGCGTGTCATGGGCGAATTCGAGGAGCTGCGCGACGCCTGCGAGGAAAAGCAAAAAAAGCTGAACGATGAAAAAGATGAGATCGCCCAAGACATTCAGGAGGCGGAGAGCAAACTGAGTGATCTGGAAGAGGATATCCAGGTCGCCACCGTTCAGTATGAAGCCGCAAGGGATGCGGAGGCAGCTGCCGCGCAGGAAATCCTTGCCTTCATCGCCGCTTACCAGGAGCAGAAAGCCAAAGAAGAGGAAGAAGCAAGACAGCGCGAGCAGGAGAACTACGACAATAACGGTGAAGGCGATTTGGGCTGGATCGACGTTCCGACCCCGATTCCCACCGAGGCGCCCGCAGCGCCTCAGGAGCCGGAGGAGCCCCAGCCTCAGGAGCCGGGTGAACCCGATCCCGGCAGCGAGGGCGGGGAAGAGCCCGGAGAAGGCGGAGAAGGTGGCGAAGGCGAAGAACCGGCACCCACTCCCGCCCCCACACCTGCACCTACTCCCGCTCCCACGCCTGTGCCTACGCCGCCTTCCGGGCCGGCTACCGGCAGCTTTGTATGGCCGGTACCCTGCAGCATGCGCATTACCAGCCGCTTTGGCAACCGTATCGACCCCTTTACCGGCGCGGTTCGTTACCACAGCGGGATCGATATTGACGGCTATAACCATGAAGGCTATCCCATCATTGCGGCTGACGGCGGCACGGTTGTAACCGCGTCTTATAACGATGGTTATGGCAATTATGTGATCATCGATCACGGCAACGGCTACATGACCCTCTACGGCCACATGTCCGGCCATGCTGTGAGTTACGGAGAGGTAGTCAGCCAGGGCCAGACCATCGGCTATCTGGGCGCTACCGGCCGCGCTACCGGCACTCACTGCCACTTTGAGGTCTTCCTGGACGGAAACCGGATCGATCCTGAGCAGTTCTTTAGCGGTATGTCTTACTGGGGCTGCTGAACGAGCAGCATTCATTATGAGAAAGAGATCTGTTATACGTCTGTTATCCTGCGCGCTTGTTTGCGTGTTCCTGTTTCTTTTGCTTCCCGGCCAGGCCTGGGCGGTGTCGCAGGAGGAGATTGATGAGCTTCGGAAAGAGCGCCTTGCCATCGCCGAGGAGCATGAGGAAAAGCAGGCGAAGGTAGACGAGCTGGAAGAGCAGAAGGCCAGCGTCGTCGAAAAGAAAAAGGCCATGGACGAGCGCAACGAGTTTGCCCGCAAGGAGATCGAAAGCATTGAGCGTGAGATTTCCCTCTATGACCAGATCATTGCCGAAGAGGCGATCAAGGTCGAGCAGGCAAAGGCTGCGGAAGAAAAGCAGCTGGAGCGCTATCGTACCCGCGTGAGAGCCATGGAGGAATATGGCGAGATGAGTTATCTCAGCCTGATCCTCCAGGTGAGCAGTCTCAGTGAGCTGCTTACCGCCATGGACGACGCCGGAGACATCATGAAGAGCGACCGGGAGCTCTATGACGACTACATGGCAGCCAGGGAAAACACGGAAGCCGTGAAGGCCGAGTATGAGAGCTATAAGGCCGATCTGGAAGAGGAGGAGGACGTCCTCCTGACCCGGAAGGCCGAGCTGGAGAAGGATATTGAAGAGGCGGCCCAACTGATCCGTGAACTGGAAGAGGACATCGATAAGCGCAATGCGGAGCTGCATGAGCTTCTCCTAGCGGAGATCGAGGTCGCGGAACGGATCGACCAACTGGTGGCCGAGCAGGAGCAGGAGCGTCAGGCCGCTGCTTATCAGGGCGGCGGTGGAGGTGGTTCTGTCACCGGTTCCGGTTCCTGGGCTTGGCCTTGCCCCGGCTGCAGCTACATCCCCAGCCGTTTCGGCAATCGCTTCCATCCCATTTTTGGGGAATGGCGCTATCATTCCGGCCTGGATATCGGCGCCGGTTACGGTTCCGCGGTGGTTGCCTCTGATGGCGGGACTGTGATCATGGCCGACGTCAACGGCGGCTACGGCAACTGCGTCATGATCAACCACGGCAACGGCTATTATACGCTGTACGGCCATCTTTCCGGTTACGCGGTTTCGCAGGGGGACGCTGTCGGCCAGGGCCAGGTCATCGGCTATGTGGGTGACACCGGCTGGGCCACCGGACCTCATCTGCATTTTGAGATCCGGTCTGGCAGTACAAAACTGGATCCGGAGGAAGTAGGCGGGTTTTATGGCCTGACCTATGCTCCGGACGCGGGCGAATAAGTCTTTCGGTGTCCCGAGATACCGAATGCCGGGCAGTTATATGCTGCCCGGCTGTGCCATGCAAAGGGAAATCTGTTGTGCCCCCGGGCATTGTTTCGTTACAGGAGGGTTCTTGTGAAATATCTGATACTGAGACTTCTGCGAAAGATCTATTTTGCCTTCAAGCGCCTTTTTAACGCCGGGATCCCGCTGAAGTTCGTGGTGATCCTCTGTGTACTTGTCGGCGTTTTTACTTATCTGAGCACCCATAATGCCTTGATCCGGGATGTTGGTGGGACGGAGGATTACGCAGAAGCGAAACGCTATATTGAGATCAAGGACGTGCTGGATGAATATTTCATCGAGCCGGTGGACCGATCTGTTATGGCGGATGCGGCGGCATCTTCCATGGTACTGGGCCTGGGAGATCCCTGGAGCTATTTCATGACCGCCGATGAGTATCGGGCCTATCAGCTTTCTGCAGGCAACGACTATGCCGATATCGGCCTTTCCATTGTCAAGGATGAGGCAAATGGCGGCTTCCAGGTGATTTCGGTCTATCCCGGATCCCCGGCGGCCAATGCGGGCGTGGGCACCGGCATGATCATTACGGCTCTGGATGGGGAAAAGCTCCTGGGCTACACCACGGATGAGGTTCGCACCAAGATCCGGGGAAAACTCAATACCAAGTTTGTGCTGGAGATCGCCAACGGCCAGGGCTCCATCGAGGTGGACTGCACCAACGTGAACGCGGAATCCGTGAATTTCCGCATGGAGAAAACCGGCGCCGCCTATATTCAGATCCACAACTTTGAAGCCGGCAGCGGTCAGTCCGCCGTTGACGCCATTGAGTACTTACTTGGCCAGGGTGCCGATTCCCTGGTGATCGACGTGCGCAACAACCCCGGCGGACTTGCCGCGGAAGCTGCCACGCTGCTGGACTATCTGCTCCCTGCGGGGCGGCTCTTCTCCGAAGTGGACAAGAAGGGTGTCGTCTCCGTGACGGAGTCTGATTCCATGAATCTGCAGATGCCTACCTGCGTGCTTCTCAATTCCGGAACCTATGGGGAAGCGGAGCTTTTTGCCGCGGTCATGAAGGAGTGGAACTGGGCCACGCTGATGGGTGAACCCACCTATGGCAACACCCGGTCCCAGGAGACGATTCCGCTCTCCGACGGAAGCGCCATCCGCCTCTCCACGAGAAGCTACCTCACCCCCAGCGGCGTGGACATTTGCGCCACCGGCGGCGTTGTACCCGATTTCATCGTATATAACAGTGATGAATCTGCCACCGGTACCACCGAAGGCACCACCGGCGGCGAAGACGGTACGGCCAGTATTTCCGACGACGATCAGCTGATGGCTGCGCTGAGACTTTTAAGTTGACATCCGATAAAAGGACCGATATAATCAAAAACTGTTCAGCCGGCGGAATACCGACTGCATGTAATATGAAAAGGAGACCTGCTTTATGGCCAATGTGAATAAGTTTAAGATGAGCCAGGAACGTCTGGACGCCCTGAAGGAAGAGCTGTACTACCTGGAGACCGTGCGGGAAAAGGAAGTGGCGGAGCTGATCAAAGAAGCCCGCAGCTTCGGCGATCTTTCCGAGAACAGCGAATATGACGAGGCCAAGAGCGAGCAGGGCAAGCTTTACAGTAAGATCGCAGACCTGAAGCTTCTGATCGAGAATGCCGAGATCGTGGACAACATCGACCATGACGCTCCCAAGGACGCTGTTACCCTGTCCAGCAAGGTACGCGTTCGCGATGTGGAGGATGACTTTGAGGAGGAGTACACCATTGTCGGCTCTCAGGAAGCCAACCCCATGGATGGCCGTATTTCCGATGACTCTCCTGTGGGCCAGGGCTTGATCGGCCATCGTGCCGGTGAGACCGTGACCATCCACGCGCCTGTGGGCGATCTTGTGTTTGAAATCCTCTCGGTAGAAAACGAGTAAGCAGGGAGAAGCAGTATGGGAGAGAACAATCATGTTCAGGCCGAGCCTGTCCAGGA
>ODAI013779923.1_pt1 | contig 13497 bp, 7 predicted proteins | sample 1539321 | NCBI WGS metagenome assembly ODAI01 (sample SAMN02144231, study PRJEB22623) | gut metagenome | biome: sheep rumen | host: Ovis aries | place: New Zealand
GCACTATAATTATCAGTAGAAGTATGCTGAGCGTAGTTATTTTCAAAAATGGAGTCGGCTATTTTAGTTATCGGTCTGCTGCTAAATATGGCACCACCGTATACATGTTGATTACCGCCTGAATGTTTTGCATAGTTACCGTCAAATTTTACATATTGAATATTTCCTATACTGCCTGCATTGCCCTGCCATATAGCGCCGCCGCGAGCCAAATAGCTGGTATTTGTGCCATGATATACATAATTGTCTTTAAATAATGTATAATTTATTGAGCCGTCATCATTTACTGAGCCTTTGATATTTGATATTACACCGTTGTATTTACCGATAGCACCGCCATAAGCATGATATCCGTTAGATTGGGTTATATAGTTACCTTCAAATGTTGAATCTAAGATATTTGAAATGGTAGTACTGTTATTCATATATATTGCACCACCATAAGTGGTATTTCCGACAGCTGCCGCATGGTTGTCCTTAAACGTGGTATTTTGGATGGTATTTATTTTCGTATTGTTAGAAACAAGAGATATCGCACCGCCACCGTTACGGTTTGTTGACTGATTGGCCTCAAACACTGAATCCTTGATTAAATCTATAACAGTCGCATATGCAAGTCTGAGAGCCCCACCGTCATAGCTTGCTTTATTATTCTTAAAATATGAATCATGAATAGAACCTACATGTGTACTATGGAGCATAGCAGCTCCGCCATAGCTTGCGCCTACCGTTGCTGTATTGTTTTCAAATCTGACATTATCAATTTCTTTTATAGTGTGATAATGAGCATTTTCAGCACCATTTGAGTGTATAGCGGCACCCGAACCGGCATCCGAAGAAACATTGTTTTTAAACTCGGAATCCTTAATCAAATCTATAGTAGCGCCAAAACCTGCGCTTCTGTACATAAATATTCCGGCACCACTGGTGGCCTTATTTCCGGAGAATTCGGAATTAATGATACGATTTATGACAGAATCATTCATTATAAATAATCCTGCACCAGCACCGGCACCAATGCCAGTTGATGACTTTGTATTATTGGTAAATTTTACATTATCAAGTTGAGAAACAACAGAATTACCATTAATAAGTAAAGCTCTATAATTATTAGCGGCACCACTTTTTGGATTAGTAAATGTTGATGAGTTGTTATCAAATACCGTATTAATAATACCGCCTGAATAGCGAGTTTCAGTAGTCATAACAGGATTATTTTCATCATCCAATACAGGGTCGCCGTTTTCATCATAAGTCGGAACTTCAACCGTATATGTATCACCAACTTTTGTACCGTTATTCAAAACTAAGTTATAAGCCTCAATTGACGGATTATAGTACACCGTATCAGAGTTTGTATATTTGAAACTGTTATTAGAGAACGAAGAATCTTTTATCTGTGAAACCGTTGCACCTGACAGCTTAACCAAATTTGCACTAAAATTATCCTTACCTTGCTCATCAATCGTAACGTTATCAAAAGTTGTATTTACGATACCGCCTGTTGCCTCATGGGTATCAGCATCGATATTACCCAAAATACCGCCGTCTGTTGTTATGATATTTTTATACCCGTTTACAAATTCGATATCGGAAATATTGAAAGTAGAGCCTTCTCTAATGACAAACCCGTCTTTATGTGTCGGTTCAATGCGTTCTACCGCATCATCATCAACAACCTTTTTATAACCTAAATTTATCTTTGAACGGGTAACATTACCAGCCTCATCAACGGCAGACACACCGACAACATTTTCTACCCCCGGACCGCTTGTTTTCAAGTCGTCATATGAGATATATTCATCATTCGCTGTTCTAAAGCGGAAGAATTTTTCTTCCCCTTCCGAATCATATTGATGCCATCTTGCGAGCAAATCACCCTCGTGGTAAACAGAATCTTTAAATTCCACCCTGTCAATTGTCCATTGAACACTGTCATTCGGGCTATCCGTTGTTGCAAGCTGTAATGAAGAAAAAATCTTATAATAATTAGTACGCATACCGTACGGATCATCAAAATAAGTATCAGCCTGAACATCGTCCAAAAAGTCAACCTTATCGTCGTAATACTGTTCTCTGGCATCTTCACCAAGCGTCAGACGAGCAAAATCCGTATCCCCTGCCGTACCGCCTTTTAAGATTTGAATTATACCTGATTCGCCGACAACTCTGTTTGAACCGATAATGCTGGCATTATTAAGTTTAAATATACCGTCAGAATCAGGCTGCAAGAAGAATGATTGAGAGGTATTATCAACCGCATTAAAGCTTATACTCAAATTACCGCTGCCTGTTGCGGTACCCAATCTGTACTCTGTACCGTACCCTGCACCATCTATTGTACCGCCGTTAAGATTGAACGTGCCGGTATCTGCAATACCACCGCCTGAGACAAAGCTCATTTTATCATCAACATAAGTTGTTCCCGAACCTGTAATCTCTTTATCTAATGTACCTGTTGTATAGAATTTGCCGTCATTGTTAATCGTACTGTATAAGAACGACAACGGAGCATGGAATGTACCCGTATCTAAAATATCAACCGGTGAATAAATACGTCTTGCAGATAAAGTTACATCGCCGGCAATCTCGGTTAATCCTGTCGCACCGTTGATTGTATGTGCGATTGTACCGTCACCTAAACGAATTGTACCGTTTTCAGATAAGGTAACATCATTTCTGACATTATCAGCAGTGATTTTTAATAAAGCATCGCTATAAACCTGAATAGCAGCCTGTACATAATTGTTTACGGTTACATCAGCACCTGTAGTTGCTCGCAAAATACCTCTTGTAAAATAACCGTTTAATGTGCCACCGGTAAGCGCTAAAGTACCTGTTTCATTATTATACGAAGCTACATACGCACCTTTTAAATGATCGGCATTAGTTGTCAAAGTCGCACCGTTTTTTACATATACCGGTACATTTATATCAACCCCAACCTCACCAGTTTCAGAATTTTCATAGTTGTTATTTAAATTTCTATACATTTCAACATAACCGGTACCTGAACCATTAATATTATGCTTTAATTGACTGTTTGCAGTCCAATAATTGAGCAGTAACAAACCGCCGTTAACTTCAATATCACCATTTAAATACGCTGCATCCGTACGGAACGAACCCGTTGTAACCAAAACTTTTTGGTTGATGTTGTTTCTAACATACATTGTACCCGTATTAGTAACATAACCCGAACCGTTGACAGGAACTGTCAATGCAGAATTACTTTGATTTAATTGCAATATACCGTTATTAATAACATTCGGACTCTTTAATAAACCACCATTAGTAACTAATTTGCTATCACTATTTATAATCAAATTTTTCGGTGAAATATCACGGCCGCTATTAACTGTACCTTCAATATATACGCTTCCTTCACCATTTATTATTCCGGGTCTATATCCGCTATTGTATGTACCGCCACCTTTTAAATGAAGAACTCCCCCTTCTTCAACAGTTGTAACAGATGTCGGATACGGAATAGATGCACTCATTGTCAATTCAACACCGTCTTTGACATATATATGTCCTCTTGTTGTCGCCGTTATTTCAACATCACCTAATATATTTATAATCGGATAATCTGTGGCCCAATTGATAGCTTTTGTTAGAGTCCCGCCCGTCAAATTCAAAGCAATCGTTGCATCTTCTGCTGTGGTATATGTTGCAAGACGTTCAATTTTATTCTGTATATCATCAGCATTTGCGGTTAATGATGTATTCGGGGTAAAATAAATTGGATTGTATATATTTGCACCGGATTCGTGGTCTAATACGATATCCCCGCTTAACACTAATTTACCTGCACCGTTTACATTGTGTACCAAGGTTCCTGAGCCTAAATTCAAGGTACCTGCGTTTGATACGTCGCTTTGTAAACCTGCTGCAGCAACCTGTAAAGTAGAACCGCTTGCAACATTTATACCGCCATCGCCTTGCAATATTGCGCCATCTGTTAATAACAAACTCGAATTATTGGTTACGTTTACAACATTTTGCACAACTGATGCATCATCACTTAATGTCAAATTCTTTTTGACATTTAATGTACCGTCACCTGTAATTCCTACATTAGAAGTTACAGGAGTTTCAATATTTATTGTACCGTTGTTTACAAAACCGTTTGAACCCGCAACACCCGAAATATCAATAGGCGTTGCACCCGTAAATGTAACACTCGTATCAGATGCCGTCGCATTAACAATCGCACCCTCTGCATCCTTGCTTGATGTTATATCGACTTCCCTTATTATTAAATTCGTTCCGTCTTTATCCAATTCAAATAACGAGTGGTCGCCCGCATGAAGCTTTGACCATTTTTCGGTTTCATCATTGTAGATACCACGTACAGTCAAAGTTCCTGTCGCTGTCGAACCTAAATCAGCTCCGACTTCATATTCATCTGTTTCACGTCTTGCCTGAAAACTTCTATCCCCTATATCAGCTTGGTTTACAAGTTTAAGGGTATCATCTGTTTTAACTTCCGATAATACCGAATATTCTGTTTCTACAAAATACTCGATACTGTCAGGTGATACTCTGCCGCTGCCCGATACCGCACCACGTATACCCTCGGAGACAACATCCTTTTGGGTTTTGGTCATGTAATCTCTATCCCAATAAGTCAACTTCTGAATATCTTCAGCTTTGTCATAATATTCGCCGTGAGTTTCTTTTGCATATTGAGCCTTCAAATCATCACTTATTGCAATAGAAATCGTATCAGGTGCCGTCAATATCTGCACAACAGTCGATACTGTCGGAACAGAACCTATTAAATTAAGCTTGTCTATCGTAACAATACCTGCGGATGCCGTGCCTAAGGTAAACGTGTCCGCAGTCTTGTTATCAAAATTAATATCAATACCAAATTTGGCAGTCCCGTCAGAACTTAACGACAACCAATCGTAATTCTTCATATCAGAATTTATCATATTGATATTTGTGGATTTTGCCGTAACACTTGAATCTTTTATATCGCCAAATATATTGATATACCCTGTCGCATCACCTGTTAACAGAGTTCTGTAACCGGAATCACCCGCAACATTATCGTTTAATAAAATCTTACCGTTATTAATAGCGTTTAGAGTTAAGGTGTGCGACCTGCCTTCAACATATATCGCCTGATTTTCCCTAACCCCATTATTTACAACGTAGTTGCCCGTAAATTCCGTAGTCTTTCCGTTACTTGCGGATACCGTCAATCCGGAGTCTGTATAAATAGCACCGCCGAGCGCCGTACCGCCTGAACCCGCCTCTGCATAGTTGCCGTAGAAAGAAGTGTTCAAAACATTTGTACTGAACGCATCATACAACGCACCACCTAACGCACTGCCAGAAACAGTTCCGGCAGAGTTACCGGTAAATACCGCATCCGAAATACTTAAACTGCCGCCGTCTGCGTTATATACAGCACCGCCTCTGACAGTTCCCGTACCGGAGTAACCTCGGTTGCCTAAAAATCGGCTGTTGTTCATTGAACCGATTTCACCCTCGTTACCCAACACAGCACCGTCTATATTCGCACTGTCAGAGTATATTGAGTTGTTTATGAAATCAGAACGAATTTCGCCAACTTTACCTGTAACTTGAATTAATCCACCGCCCAACGCAGTATTTGTATTAACACTGTTGCCGATAAATTCCGATTTTATCTCACCTATTGTACCTGAACCCAGTACCTTTACCAAAGTACCGTATGTAGTTGCATTTGAATCAACAGAAACGGAGTTCCCTATAAATGAAGAACTTACATTATCTATGTTGGCTCCAGCCTCGGCTAATATACTCGAATAATTGAATCCGTCATCGGATGAGACAGAATACGTATTACCCAAAAATTTAGAGGTTATACTGCCGATTACACCCTTATTGTCTATCGCTTGTTTGATGTCTTGCCCGACATAAATTTCATCTATTTGTGTAATGTCATCACCCGACGCATTTAGTATGGGTTCAACATACGTAGAATCGTCATACTTGATTGTCAGTACACTCTCTGCCGGATTTTCAGTCGCTACAAGTTTTATCCCTCTGTCATCACGTGCCCACTTGAAATATTTTTCGTTTGACCCCGTTCCGTAGGCAGAACTTTTAAAGTCTACACGATAATAATGAACATCTCCGCCCAAACCGTTTCTGTCGTAATATTTTACAACATTCAACGGCAAATTGTCGGGATCCGCCGGCGTAACTTCGGTAAATGTATATTCACTTTGAGGATATAATTCATCAGTTGCGGGAATAGTCTGCCCTGAATTATGCAAAATATCCAAAGTCGGCAACACAGCATCCGCAGCAGATGATTTTGTACCGAAAAATTGGCATGCCATTAATAATGCCATTGGCAAAACTTTTAGCATGCGCAAACCATCGGCATGCCTTTTGTGATGCCTGCCGCCAGCTAGAGCCTTATTCCTTTTTTGCGTATTTATATCAGTCAAACTATCCTCAAGGTTACAACATTTGTATTATAACATACTTATCGGCTTATTTCAAGGATAAAAATTTTTTATCTTTAAAAAAACATGGCAAACACAGAAATAATCGAAATTTTTCATGGTTAAATTATATTAAGATTTTCCGCTTTTTCTTAACAAATATTTATCTTTTACATGCTTTAACCAAATAATAATTAAATCCAGCAAATCGGCAACTTTCATCTTCCCTATCTGAGAATCACTGATATTCTGCTTTTTTATTACGTAATAATAATCTCTTACAAACGCAAAAACTTCTTCTTTATCAACTAAATTGTTCTTATAAACGCAATTCCCGATTGCTTCAAAAAATATTCCAATATTATCATGATACTTGTTTACAACTTTCCTCGGGGTATACCACATCATATTATCATTAATCATTTTCATAGCTTTTTTATAATCAGCTTTATCAACTTTATCCCCAAAAGTTTCTAACGACTGATTTAAAAAATCATTCTTTATAAATTGCTTTGCTATTAATGTTTCCCTTTCAATTAACATAACAATATCCCCTTATTTATATAAAAACATTTTCTCCTGAAATATTGATTTAATTACACCGTATATTAAGAATTATTACTCGAAACTGCGATATAAAATCGCCTGACAGAGTAATGAGTATTAATTAAAAATATCCGATAATAATTATAAAAAGAAAGAGAGGTTCTATGTACACATTAAGAATTATAGCCTACATTTTAGTAATTATCGGTGCTATTAATTGGGGACTGGTCGGATTATTCCGCTTTGATTTGGTCGCAGCAATATTAGGCGAAATGTCGATTTTAAGCAGAATTGTTTACAGCCTTGTAGGCATAAGCGCCATTGTATTACTGTTCACCCATATGGACATTTTCCATAATGACGAACACTACTAAAAAAAAAGAGTCCCAAATTTGGGACTCTTTTTTAATATACATCACCCGGATATTTCTGATTCAAAACTGTGACTTTGTCTTTTAAGATAGCTTCAATTTGCTTGTATGCATTTTTGTCGACACTTCCGACAACTTTGCTCTTTAGATTAAATTCATCTTCCTTGACAATACTTCCGTTCTTGCAAGCCTTGTAATCATACCTTATTGCAATTTCATCAACTTTACCGTTATAGCATATATTGACTAAATTTCCTTTTTTATCCATTGTAAAAGTCGCTAATTGTTTTCTGATATAAGGATTTTTATCATCCATACGATATACAGTATAAACACCTGTACCTAATGCCTTGAACCCGCAATCAACATGTAAGTTTTCCTTTTTGGTACTTAGAATTCCGATCTTCAAAACATCAAACCCTTGTTCAGCATTATTTTTAGGTTTTGTTACAACCTTTGGAGTTTGAACTTTTTTTGCAGGCGCAGCAGGTTTTGCTTTTTTAACTTGAGCAGCTTTTTTTGCTTCGGCAGCTTTCTTTGCTTCAACCGCTTTTAATTGTTCATCCGTTGCAAACGGAGGTTTGACCTGCTCCGTATTAAATTTAAATGTCGGATTAAATCCCTGCATTTCCGTAATATTAAACTTCGTAACATCAAACTCCTTAACTTGCAGCATCTCAGGAATATCATGAGCAGGAGCAGTTGATGTAACAGGTTTAGTTACCTTCTTGTCGACAGTCTTTTTGTTTGCAGCCGGAGCTGATGACTGAATAGCAGTTTTTGCCGGTTCATCCTTTTGCGGTTCCGGTTTTTTGTTTGTGACAGAGCTTGGTTTTTCTGCCTGTTTTTGCGGTTTTATCCCTTCTTCCGGCAGGTAAATTTTATCATTCACACGCAAAGAGTTCATTTCTCTTTTTGATTTCAAATTATTTAATTTTGCTATCTTGTACATATAATCCAAAATCTCAGAGTTTTTTGCATTCTTGCCCAATTCTTTTTGAGCAATACCCCACAGGCTGTCACCTTTTTTTATTGTGTATTCTCCACCTTGTTTAACGTCAGGTGTTTTTGACATAGTAATGTTAAAAAATTCTGTTTCAGTAATAGGCAATGCCGATAATTCCATTTCAATATCCTCCAAAAATTTAATATTTCCCCTTGTACATATAATAAAAATTTTTGTATCAAAAAATTGCCTAATTGTTACAAAGTGTTATATTATTTCATCGAATAGCCTTAAAAAATTTTTTGTGATATATTTTTTGGTATGAAGTGGAAGAATTTGAGCAAAAAACGTAAGACATATTTTATCATAACAGGGACTCTTGTCGCTGTTATGTTATGGGCTTTTATATCTGCGGGCATTATCACAAGAAACTTTAACCGCAGTCAGGTTCAGGGTCAGCAAGACAAACAAGAAGCCCTTATTCACGGTATAATACTTACTGAAACAAAAGATGACCACAAGTATTGGGAAATATACGGTGAAACAGGTAACTATACCAGCGATAACAGTATTGCCATGCTGGACAATTGTATCGGGAATTTTTATGACAAAGATGACAACGTTTCAATGAGCTTTGAATCCACTAAAGGAACTTATAACGCTAATAAAAAACAAATTATACTGTACCAAAATACGCACATCGTAATAAAAGACGGGACTTCTTTGGAAGCTGACCGTGTAGTTTGGTCAGGTAACGATAAACCGATTACCGCAGACGGTAATATCCGTATTACAAGAAAAGATGAGTTTTGGGCAACGGCAAAACACGTAGAAATCAGTCCTAATTACGACGATTTCAAAATTATTGGTAAGGCAGTATCTAAAGTATACAAATCTAAGGAGAAGTAATGAAAAAATTTATAACAGCACTTGCAATAGCGGCATTTTCATTAGGCTTAGCAGTTCAAGCTTCCGATTTGATTATTGAATCAAAAAGCCAAACTTACGCTGAAAAAGATAACAAAATCAAATTTAACGGAAATGTTAAAGTTACGGTTGATGATTTGAAAGTTGTCGGGGATTCTGCTGATGTTAACATGAAAGATGACCAAAAACTGGATACCGCAACGTTTTATGATAAGCCGTATGCTTATGAAGTAAAAAAGAATAAAAAACGTGAAGTTAAAGCTAACATATTAAAAGTTTCATTACTTTCTAAAGTTGTGAGAGCGGAAGGGGACACCCAGTCCGTAGTTTTCGACGGAAAAACTCCTATTGTCGTTATTAACTCGGACGTTCAGGAATACGATACCAGAACAAATATTATGACAGCTACCGGAAACGTTACTATGAAATACAAAGATATAGATACTTTTTCGGATAAAGCCATAATAAAAATGGATAAAAACGGAGATCTTAAAACTCTCGAACTTATCGGAAACGGCAAAGTTACTCAAAAGGCAAACGACTCATATGCAGACAGATTTTTCTATGATTCTGCCACCAAAATTATCACGGCAACAGGAAACACAACGTCTAATATGACAAACAATGACGGTAAAAAATTAATCTTAAAATCTAATATGCAAGAATTTATGCAAGATAAAAACACATTCTCCGCGAGCGGAAATGTTCGTGTTTGGTATGATGATTATTATGCAATCGGACCGAAAATTAATGTATACCCCGGAGCCGACGGCAAACCGAATGACGTATATTTTGTAGGACGTTCAAGCATCACTCAGGGCGTCAGAACAATTTATGCCGACAAAATTAAGATGAAGTTAAAGCCGAAAGACTTCCAAGCTGAAGGGAATACAAGAACGGTTATCAAAAATATAAGTGCTGATGACGGTGACAGCAGCGGACATTCCAGTATGACATTGGGATTATAGACTATGAATACAAAAGTTGAAAAAGCGTTAGAATATTATAAACAGGGTGAATACGACAAAGCAATCGATGTGTTCAGCACTGTAATAGAAACAGAAGAACCTACCGCAGAATTATATAACAATATCGGGCAGTGCTATGCAAGTTTAGCCAATGAAACTAAGGCTGAAGAATATTTTCTTAAATCAATTGAATTGAATCCTCAGCTTGCTCATGCATACATTAATCTTGCAGATATTTATTACAGAAATAAAGAATTCGGTAAAGGCATAGGGCTGCTTACAACAGGAGCAAACGCCATGCCGGATAATATGGTTATGGCTCACTTTCTTGCAAGATTTTATATGGAAGATTGCAGATTAGATTTAGCGGTTGATGAATTGGAAAAAGTTCTTGAAGCGCAGCCTGAAAATTATGATGCTTATTATGATTTAGGTAAAGTACATTACGAACTCGGCAATTACGACTGCGCCATTGAAAATTTTGAAAATATTCTGGAATTTAAAGAAGATAACCCGTATATATACTTCTATCTTGCACAAGCCTATGAGATGAATAATGAAATTGACAAAGCAATTTCAAACTACTTAAAAACCATTGCGCACGATTCAGGATTTCGTCAGGCATATAAAAAAGTAGCAATACTGTTTTTAGCAAGAGGTGACTATGACGACGCTATTGAATATTTGGAAGAATATTCCGAAATGGAATTGCCAAAAGAAGAAATAAAAAACGTCAAAGCATTAATCGAAAGAATTAAGAAGAAAAAAAATGGATAAATTTTGGATAGCATTTTCTGCGATAGAACAAATTGACAGTCCGTTTGTTCAGAGGCTGTACAATTATTTTGGTGATATTGAAAAATCATACTCCGCAACTCAGGCGGAGTTGTCCCATATTGAAGGTTTAAGTGTGAAGAAAGCTGAAAATTTTCTCAAACACAGGGATAAAATTGACCCCGATAAAGCTTTGGAAGAAGTTTTAAACAGAGGAATTAAATTCTACACTTTTGATAATCCCAATTATCCGACACTCCTGAAAGAAATCTCAAATCCGCCGACAGTTTTATATTATAAGGGAAATATTGAGAGTTGTAATTTAGAAAGAACCGTTGCCGTTGTTGGCTCCAGAAAAGCAAGTTACAATGCAAAAGAATCCGTTGAAAAAGTTTTGGCAGGGTTAGAGGGTACTGATTTGTGTATAGTTTCAGGTCTTGCATCAGGAATTGATACAACTGCACACAGATGTGCCTTAAAGCACAATTTAAAAACAATCGGAGTAATCGCCAGCGGATTTGATTACACTTATCCTGCTGCAAATAAAGACCTATACAGAGAAATTGAAGAATCGGGCGGAGCCGTGGTAACGGAATATTACCCGACATTTGAACCGTTGAAATTCAGGTTCCCCGAAAGGAACAGAATAGTTTCAGGCATTTCATACGGGACACTGGTTGCGGAAGCCTCACTAAAAAGCGGCGCATTGATTACCGCAAATTTGACGCTTGAACAGGGCAGAGAATTAATGTGTATCCCGGGGATTATTACAAATCCGAATACAGAAGGTATATTTAAACTGCTTAAAAACGGTGCAACTTTAGTAACTTGTGCACAAGATATTCTGGAAGCACTAAACTGGGAGATTAAACCTGCCGAGCAGCTAAAAATGGATTTGACGGGATTAAGTACGGATGAGCAAAAAGTCATTGAAGCCGTTGAAATAGAAGAAAAAGGATTTGATGAAATATCAGGTCAAACAGGAATAAATACAAATGATTTGCTTATTCTCCTTACAACATTAGAATTAAAAGGTTTCATAAAGCAAACAACAGGCGATAGGTATAAAAGGGTTTAAAAAAAGTTTGCTTGTCTTTATTGCTTGTGGTAGGCTTATTATATGTCAAGTGTTACTTGTTGATGGATATAGAAGGGAAATAAATGGCAAAAGAGAAAGCATTAGTTATAGTCGAGTCTCCGGCTAAGTCTAAAACAATAAAAAAGATTTTAGGAAATGATTTCCAAATAGAGGCAAGTTTCGGGCATATCAGGAATTTACCGTTAAAAGATCCGTCAACTGACAATTTGGGATTTGACGTCAACAATAACTTTGAACCAAAATTTGAAATCATCGCAGGTAAACAAAAAGTTGTAACAAAATTAAACGAGCTTGCTAAAAAAAGCGACAAAATTTACCTTGCATCCGACCCCGACCGTGAAGGAGAGGCTATTGCGTGGCACGTTAGACAAGTATTAAAAGTACCGGACGAAAAAATTTATCGTATAGTATTTAACGAAATTACTCCAAAAGCAGTTAAACATTCCGTAGAAAATCCGCGCTCGATTGATATGGATATGGTAAAAGCACAGCAAACAAGACAGATTTTGGATAAGCTTGTAGGTTTTAAATTAAGTCCCGTACTTTGGAAACAAATCGGTAACAGAAACTTATCAGCAGGGCGTGTTCAGTCGGTTGCGCTCAGAATGATTTGCGAACGGGAAGACGAAATTGAAGCATTTGTTCCTCATGAATACTGGTCAATTCACACTATTTTAGATAAAGACGGAAAAGAATTTGAAGCGGAATTGTCAAAAATTAAAGGTAAATCTGTCGAAAAGCATATTAAAAATCAGGAAGAAGCACAAAAAATTGTTGACTTTCTGACGAATTATCCGACAGAAATGGATGTAACAAAAGTTACTAAAAAAACAACAAAACGTAAACCATCAGCACCTTTTATAACTTCAACAATGCAGCGTGCAGCAAGCTCAAAATTAGGCTTCGGTGTACAAAAAACTATGCAGGTTGCACAAAGGTTATACGAAGGTATTGAAATCGACGGAAACCCTGTCGGTTTGATTACCTATATGAGAACGGATAGTGTCCGTGTATCAGACGACGCTCAGGCTATGGCAAAAGACTATATCCTGAATAACTACGGTGAAAAATACTACCCTGATAAACCTAATATTTATGCTAAAGGAAAACAGAATGTTCAAGATGCTCACGAAGCTATTCGCCCGTCATATCCTGAAAGAACTCCTGACAGCTTAAAAAAATTCTTGGACAATGACCAATACAGACTTTATAAACTTATTTGGGAAAAATTTATGTCCTCTCAGATGGCAAACGCCGATGTTGCCAACAAAACCGTTGAAATTACGGCAGGCGATTACACATTGAAAGCCGGAACAAGCAAGGTAACCTTTGACGGATTTTTGAAAGTATACAATGACGCTGAGGAAGAAGAACAGGAAAAAGAAGCAAAAATTCCTGACCTGAATGAAGGGGA
>ODAI011198462.1_pt1 | contig 13492 bp, 12 predicted proteins | sample 1539321 | NCBI WGS metagenome assembly ODAI01 (sample SAMN02144231, study PRJEB22623) | gut metagenome | biome: sheep rumen | host: Ovis aries | place: New Zealand
CCCTGCGCAACCTCCTTCTTTTGGAAAGGTTTGAAGGTCACTTTATAGCATTACTGCTTTATTCTGACGACGCGAAGCCCGCCGGTTGGTTTTATCAGAAAGAAGCCAACAAAGATTTTGCTTAGAGAATATTATTCTCTTTATATCATTCCATGACCTTAGGCTGCTTGTGCCGTTGGGACTTCACAACAGCATTCGGCATGGTATTTTTTGATGTTTTGCAACAGTCGTTCAAAGATCGCTTTCAAAAATCTGGTGCAAAGGTAAAATGCGACTGCGCAGTCTTTCTGCGTAGTACAAACTTTTTTCCATTTTTTTTGCTTTTTTCCTCAGAAAAGAGTGAAAAGTGCTCATTTTTCCTCTTTTGATTGCCATTTCAATCGCTGACGTTAAGAAGAATTCTATTAGTTCAGTAGTGAGGTGAAAGTACCGTTAGGGGAGATGATGGTATCTGTCAGACCCGATTGCTCATATTGGTATAACCACGATAGGGCAGGGGAGAACTATAGGGTGATGGTGCTCCGTTTGGAGTATTCCTCATCCTCATTGGCGGAGAAATCGTCATCGTCAAGCAAGTCGAGGTCATCTGAGTCTGGGTTTTCGGGTATGGCCATGAAACCCTCCTGGCTGTCATGCATCTGTCTGATGGTGTCGGCCAGACGTGTGAGGTCTTCCTCTGTCAGGCGGTCGAGATAGAGCGTGTGTGTCTTCCCGTCGGAGTCCTTGACAGTGATATGGAGGGCACCGAACATGTCAGTCATTACCTCTATGACGTTTATTTTGTGCTCAGCATTATCTATTTCGTGGTAGCCGTCGCCGCTCTGTTCTGTTTTCAGGTCTTTGACGGCATCTTTGAAGCGGATGTCTCCACCCACTTTTGACAGTACGTCCTTGATGTTTTTAATAGCCTCCTTTTTGGAGGAGGAGATATCCTGTTTATAATAGATGGAATTACCCTTATGGTTGATGACGTTGACAGACAGTCCCAGTTCATTGAGTCGGTGGATGACCGGCTGCAGGTTATATCTGTTGAGCGTGAAGGTCGCCACCTTTTGGGTCCCCACGCGGACATACCGTACTCTCTCGCCTGTCAGCCTGGCTAAATGATGTGCTTCCTCACCATAGGTCTGGTAAACAAATCCTCCTATGCCGGGTCTTCTGACGAACACTACGTCTGAGAAACGTTCCTGCTGCCATCTGTTGATGGCCTGGTAGGTGCCGTTTGCGCTGTGTTTCTTGAAATGGTCGGCGAATATCCACGGGAGTGCGGTCGCTTTCTTCGCCCCAGACTTGAGACTGCCCACTGCGGCAGCCCATGCCTGTGGGTTGGCGTTTGTGTCATCAGCCATGATGAAGTTCGTCAGGAACCCGATGCTGCTGCCCCAGTACAATCTCAGTTTCGCTGGTGTGAAGTTCCGTCGAAACTTGGGCAGTGAGACATTTTGTCCACGATGGACGTTCCTGTAGTTTTGCGGAGCATAGCGAGGCTTGTTGGTTTTCTTGCCGCTGCCCCTACGGTACTCGAAGTTCTCCCCATCCTCATTCTGGTTGTTGTAGCGACTTGTACCGCTTGAGCTATACGGCTTGTAGCTCCCGTAGCTGTCCATGCTGTTTTTCCTGCCTTTTCGCTGGTCGCGGCTGCCGTCGTTGACGGTACCTCCATGTTGATTGTCATCAGCGTAGCTGCTGCTGCCATCCAGTTCACTCGACCCGTGGCTGTCTTTGTCGTTCACCAGCTTGTCGAATCTCTCCTTCGCTTTCATGGCAAATTCGTCTTTTGAGTCTTTGGCCGCTGCCGCCGCCTTTGCGCTTTCAGATGTCATTCCAGAAGTGGCCACTCCTGCCGCTGCTCCTGCGGCTGCCACGCTACCGACGGTCACGTTCACGGCGGTCTTCACCGTCTTTTCGATGACCGCCATTGTCATACCCGAGACGAACAGTCCTGCGCTTGCTGCCGCATGTCCCGACGGCCCAGGGAAGATGTTCCTTGCCAGTTGTGGCACTGCCCTCATGACGTATGTCCCTGTGAACAGCGCGACGAGGTAGTTGATGATCAGTCCGAAGTGGTTGTACGAGACAGATACGAATTTCTCCCAGTCCGAGAGAGCCGTGTCCCCGATGTTGCACTGCACCTCGAGGTAATAGAGAATCATCCAGTTGACATAAGCCATCGCCAGGTATCCCAAACAAGGATACAGCGCGATGCTTAAGTATTTCTCTATCCATTTCGCCCAATGGTTCCGGAAAGGCTCGGCTATGGACATGGCGAACATGATGGGGCCGAACATCCCCATAACGATTGTCCCGAATTCCCCCACCACCAAAAGTCCGCAGAAGAACGCCTGCAGCGCGATCTGTCCTATGTATTTGAGGATGTTCTCTATGAGTGTGGAGATGAAGTTCGCGAACTCCACCATCCCTGCGGCGAACCTGTTCTGTCTCCCCTCCTTTATTTCATTATCTATATAGTCACTGCGGAGGTCCTTGTAGTCCTTGCTCTCCAGTGAGGTGCGGTCCATGCCGTCGTAGTTCCCTTGGGCGGCGAGGAAGGTGACAAGGTCGTTCCTTCGGATGGAGTCCATCTTTTCTATCTTCATTGCCATGGCCTTCTCCGCTGTCATGATGCTGCTCTGCTGTGTCGTGTATAGTTCCCTTCCACCTTGTGCGAGGCTGGTCTTGATGTTCTCGAAGAACAGGAAGAAGAAGGGCCAGGCGGAGATGATGCCTGCTATGAGCACGGGTCTCAGCAGCTTGGTCACGTCTGGTGCCCTTCTTCCCATGATTACCGGCCACATCTCCCATCCCAGGTAGAACAACACGCATACTGCGGCAACGGACTGCGCCACGTTTGTGGCGAAGTTTCCCTCCAGGCTGTCGCCCACCTCGGAGAGATGGGTCACCATGGTGTTGAAGAACTGGTTGATTTGATAGGTCACCGTCGTGGAGTCGGGCACGGCGGTTGACAGCAATAGGGAATGTATGGATAAGAACAAGTTTCCCATCATCGGAGAAGTATTGGCTTTGATTTGAGAAAAGTAAAGTGCGACGGTGGTGCCGCCGCATACATGACAGTTGGCATGGCCATCTTAGGGTAGTGGGATGGCGAAGGTGTTGTAGATGAATTTCCCATCCTTGTCGAGGAAGAACCATTCCTCCGCTTTTCTTTTCCCATTCCTGTTGGTGACGGCATACGTCACCCTTATTCTCCATCCGTTGAAATCCTTTCGCTGCATGGAGTGCGCCATGACCTCGTTGATTTGTGCGGATACCAGCATCTGTTTGTTTGCCAGGTATGCCAGGTATCCGTCGTTCGGGTCATAGTTGGTCATGTTGTTGGTCTTTTGCATGAAGTACTCCGTTACCTTTTCGATGGTCTCGGTGATGTGTAGGATTTCCTTTTCGGACATGTACATCACCCCGAAGGTAGAGTCAGGCTTGCTGAAGTCGTTTATCTCAAGTTTCTCATCCGGGTTCATATTCGCTTTGATATGCTGGATGATCAGCGCCTGCATGTCCTCGTCATTTTTTGAGCATCCGGTGAGGAGTACCATGAGGCATGCCAGTAGGGGAAGGAAGATTTTCTTCATCAGGTGTGTTCTTTAGTGGATGATGGAGAAAGACTTGATACGGCTGTATGCTTTGAATACGACCCGTTCTTTCTGTGGTATTGTCATCTTCTCATGGGTTTGGGGATTGAATCCCTCATGTTCGGGTATGGTGCGGACGGAGAACCTGCCGAAGTCCGGGATAACCACGGTCTCATTTTCTGCCATGGCGTCACTGATGGCACCCAGTACTGTGTTGACGCATTTTGTCGCCTCCTTGATGGAGATGGTTTTCTTCTCGCTGATTCTGCGAATCAAATCGTTTTTATTCATAGCTGTAAAGTTTTAAAGATGTGAGTAAATAGTTCCGATGTCAGATGGTGATGGTCTCGAGGTCAGTGTCGAGAGTCATCCGTTTGAGTATTGTCGTTCCGTTGGCCTGTGTGACTTTGACGGGGTCGGAGGTGTGGTCCTCGCTCTCGCACAGCTGTCTCACGTCGTTGATGGTGAGGTAGTGACCTCCGATTTTCCTTGGGAATTTCATATGACAGTGTTTCAGCCTGAAATTGGAGCAGTTGAACCCTTTTGTACCTACGAGGATGGTGCCGCCGCATTTCGGGCACACAGATATTCTGGAGTTGGTGCGCACATATCCCGCTTCTGAGATTTCGAGGAAGGCGGAGTATTCGTTTCCGGCACTTGAGCAGAATCCGTCGAGGATGTCTATCTTTCCTGCCAGGAACCGTTCCACTTCTTCTCTTGTCAGTCTCCGGTTGCAAAGGCTCTTGTTGATGTGAAACGAGCATTTGAATCCGTTTCTCTCATCCATTTCATCCCTTTTGACGCGGTTTTCGCAGTTGTATCCGTTTTTCGTGATTTGCACGCGTCCGCCGCATAGGGGGCATTTCCCGTTCAGGAACTCGTTGTCGAATTGGATGTTGATGGCGTTCCCATCAAGTTCGATACGTGCGGTGAAGCTGTTCCCGCTGGCGTTGGTGAAATGTAGGACCTCCGACCTGCCATCGGTGATGATTTGTCGTGCGATTTCGGGTGTGATGGTCGTGTTTTTGATTTCCTTGTGGATGAAGAATCCGCAGGAACTGTTGGTGCAGACGAAGATCTTGTCTCTTTCGATGATGTGCCCCTTTCCGCAGACGGGGCAGATTCCAATTGGTTTTTTGTCCATTTTTTCCAAGTTTTGAGAGTCATTTATTAAAGTTTTTTTCTTTTCCTTTTCCAGTTTTTCCTTTTCTTTTCCTGTTATCCTTTTTGTCAGATTCGATAGAGTTTTTGAGATGATGGGGCTATAGAAGTTGGGTTTTTGTGGATTGTCAGGACTTGAAGGTGCTGATGACGTGTCTGCATATCCTTTCCGCATCCACGTAGAAGTAGTAAGACTCTGGGTCGAAGGCACGGAACACCCCCCACCATGTGGCGTATTTGACCCCGTAGGTGGTCAGTCTTATTTTCCAGTTCAGGTCTCTCAGTTCGGCTTTCATCTGGTTGAGCAGCGAGAGTCTCTCATAGCTGTTGAGCAGGCTTGCTTTGTGGTATGACATGGCGGGGTCTTCCTCGACGTTGAATTGGAAGTTGAGCGAGTCTTTGCTGATGGCCGACTTCCCGTTGAGCACCAGTTTGCTGATGATTGTCTTGCAGTTGGCGATGGTCTTTGGAATCTTGACGATCAGGCTTGTTTGTTCTTTGTGGTACGCTTCGAAGAGCGTGATGGCCGCTTGTTTGAGTCCGCCTGACGGTTTGTCACGTATGGCTTTCCCCAGTTTCTCGAGGTTTTGGGGCAGTTCTATCAGTTCTGCGGCGATGTCCCAGAGCTGTTCCACGTTCTCCACGGTGTTTGCGCATGTTTTCAGGTAATCCAGGTATTGGTCTTCGAGTTTGTGCAGTGCAGCCATTTGTGTGTCGATGACCAGCATGGCCGCCTGGATTTTCGTCATTTCCTTTTTCGTGTCATCCTGTATATCTTTCTGTGTGGTCATGTCGAGGGTGATGGCGGCAGCCACTGTAGGGTCCGACACGATGGCCTGAGCGTTGATGTTCAGTGCGGCGAGTAAGGCGATGATGCCGTTAGCGATTCGTAATTTCATAGATATGGTTTTGTTTTTTGTTTTGTTCAACGAGTTTTCGGGTATAGTCAACGAGGTCGGTTTTCGCCGGCACTCCTTTGATGAGCATTTCGGGATCGGACTTGTCGGTGGAGATGATGGTCACCGTCTTGACCCCGAGGAGTCGTTGCAGGAACGTCTGTGTCTCCCGGTAGTCCACGACCCTGTAGAGTTCGATGTAGTCAGTCTGTCTTGAGAGCACGCCGTGTCTCCTGCATATCTTCTCGTTGGTGATGGTCCAGGAGTAAGCCCTGAGTATGGTGTATTGAACGGTTAGCGTGATGATGAGCATACCGTATAGTAAGGTGTATGCGTGGGTGGCGTATGGTATCTTGTTCAGGAAAGGGTAGGCTGCCATTCCTATAAAGCCGAGGATGACCAGTGGCATTGCCTCCGAGAGGAACTGCTTGGAGCCAGGTCTGATGGTATGATATGTGTCAGGATTCATTGTGTCTGATGATTGTGTGGTTTGGCGTTTGGTTGACTTTGATGATGAGCTATGTTGGAGGATGGCGGCTTTGGTATGGTTGGCTGGTTGGCTGTTGAAACCGAATGGCGGTCTGCTTTTGTTTTCAGGTTTTGAGCTATCTCCGCTTTGACCTGTATGTCGCCATTCGTTCGTTGTAGTTGTCATCGTTATGCCTTGCCAGGCCGTTCACCTCCACTGGTTGTCCGTCGATTCGTTTTCCCATGATGACATCGTTCCAGTCTTTGTAGTCTTTAGGTGCTTTCATGACGGAGACAGAGTAGCGAGTGTTCACATGCCGTCTGAACTCCTCCATGGACACCTTGTCGTTGTCGATGGAGAACTGGAGCTTGTTGTCCACGGTGAAGTTGTATTTGTTTCCGGCGGGTATGGCCGCGAAGTCCCTTTTCTCGAGGAGCATCAGCATCCGTATGCCGTATATTCGTCCCGGCAGGTCGTTGTCGAAGCAGTCGTATGCTTTTGCCCCGCTGTAGTGGTTCATGGTGTTGATGATCTGTTTCTTCGAGAAGGCGCCGCCTGTCGCGACGAATGCGCTTGTCTCGAGCCGGATGCTGTCGTGCCTGAGCTGGTACATCGCCATGAGGTCGTAGGCGCTTTCCGCGAAATACACCGCCGTCACGTCCTGTGGTCTTCCGTTGGTGAAGTCGATGGACCACACCGCGTCAGTCGAATTGGAGCCAGCCGCCTTGCTTTTGAAGTTATATCCTCTCAGTTCGAGACCCACTATCTCACGGTTGCCAGGGATACGGTAGGGGAAACCGAGGTTTTCCGCCATCCAGCGGTCTTGTCCCTCCTTTTTTGAGGGTTGCCAGTGTGACACCTTGATGAGGTTTTCGCTGAACACCTTGACGGTATCCAGTGCGATGTTTCTCGACCGGAAGAGGGCAGCCATCAGAAACTCCCTTCCTTTAAGTGTCTCTATGCTGTAGTTGTCAAGCGAGAATGGCTTAGCCTTCGTGTTCTCATCATTCCATTGCGACCTCGTGGATATCTGAGTCGTTTCTATCCTCGCAAAGTGAGCCATGATGCTGTAAACCGAGTTGCCGTATCTTGCCAGTTCGTTTTTGTTCTCTGAGATGAATCCGATGACGTTCCCTTTTCCTCCAGCGTGACGGAAAAAGCCCATTTTCTCATTGTTTCCTGGGTTGCAGATGACGATGGAGTCGATTTTTCGTCCCATGCCGTCTGTCTTCACCATGACAGGGAATTTCTTTCCCTGTTTGAGGTCCAGCTTGTATCCCAGTTCTGAAGCCACATCCATCAGACTGACATGTTTCTTCAGTTCGTCGTATGATATGAAAGGGCGGTTCATTTTTGCTTTTTTGAGTTGGTGTGTTTTATGTTGGTGGCGTTTGATGTCAGTTGTCGCCGAGGGAGTATCGTCTTGTCATCGTGCTCTTCTTTGAGATGGATGTCTGTTGTCTTGTCGTTTCATGGAGGTTGTATTTGGCAGCCAGTTGTTCACCTGTCATCTCACCTTTTTTGTAGCTGATGGCATCAGCCTGTTCTATCGACTTTGCCGTGACAGTCTGTCCGTTGACCATCCCTGACACTTTCCAGTTGCCTTTGCTGTCGGCCCATACAGCAAGGCTCTCCACGTGGATGGATGTCTGTCTCCCGTCCTGCCTGTTGCGTTCTAACGTATCCATCACGTCGAGCATTGGTTTTTGTGGTTGGATGACGGTCGAGAGGGCAGGAGAGGGGGGCTGTCTTTGGGAAAGTGCCAGTTTCTGTCCCATGTTGTTGATGACAGTTGCCCCCAGGTCCCGCTGGGAGAGAGAGTTGATTACCTGTGGCATTCTTTGTTCAGGGATGGAGATGTAGTCCAGTGTATTTTTTTCGATTCTCATTTTCTTGGTATTCATTCCGAGGATTCGTGCTGTCTTGGCGGCATCCTTGTCGAATGTCTGATAGAAATACCCCTGTTGGTTTTCTCTTCGCACGAAGATGATGTCATCCTTTTTGGTTCGATTCCATGCGGTGAAATTCATAACGAGGTGTTGTCTGATATAAGCGAGGTAAGCCGCTTTTGTCTCTTGCGAGGCTTTTGTGATAGTGTCTTTCTCTTTGAGGAGAAGGAATTTCCTCTTCTCATCAAGCAGAGTGGCACGAAGGATGTTCCGTCTTTCGCGTTTGGTGTTCAGATCTTGAAATAGGATGCTGTTTCTTTGATTCTGATTCTTTATGGCTTGTTTGTAATTGTCTGTCATTTGTGTTTATCAATCAATTATGTTGTTAGCCTGAAATATGTGAATACGGTTGCCCAAAGGCTGTGAGATGTTGATTATTATGAAGAGTCAGGGAAGTCTAAGCATTCCTTCAGTCGGGTCACATTGACTGATTGTCATATATATAGTAAAGTATTATACAATTTTGGGGAAGTGCGACCGAAAAGTGGGTAGAGGAAGGCCGATATGTAGCAGAATTTGTTTTTTCTAAGGGTAAAGAAAAGGTGTTTCAGCCTTTATATGAGCTAACAATTTCTTATACGTATAAGAAAAGGCACTGTTTGGTTCTTCATTGTTATCTTTGCATTGGTTCATTGATGTGTACGCATAGGGCAGCAGGGATTCCGTATGCTCAATAGATTACACCACCTATGAGAGATTCTGTCTGATGTGAGTCCCGGTTCCTTGATGATGGTGGTTTTGCTTGACGCAATAGGGGATGAAAAAATAGGGAAATGAAAGAGCAGCCCTTTTTGACAACTTAGCTTTTTTCAGAAAAGAATAGAAACCAAATATAATCGAAATATGAATACTAAGGCTTTGATGAAACCAAATGTAACTATCAGACAGGTGTCAGAGAATGATGGGCTTTACAAGTCCATTGAGAAGGATCTTATGTCGCAATGTAATGAAAGTGCCGATACGTTGCGTAATCTCTTCTTTGGAGAGGATACACAAGTCTCGTCCCCCAAGTTGTGGGTTATCTCTAGTGTTGAGCAAGTGGTTGGTTATGTCATCACGTTTGATTTCTATCAGGCAACCTACATCACGACTCTTTATATCAATGAGGAGTTTCGTCGAGAAGGGTTCGGTTCCATGCTGTTAGAGCATATCAGTGATAATCCCAACCGCACTTATGTGCTGCTCACCCAAGTGGCGATGAGTGACAGCGATATGTTATCTGTTTGTGTTCGTCGGAAGATTTTTTATCTGAAGAATGGTTTCAGGACCGTTCCCATCAAGTGGCGTTATGAGAGATATTACAGATGGGATGTACATGTCAAGGGACCAGACTTGGAGTTAGGGTCTCTGTTGGCGGTATTGAGAAAAGGTGAGGAGATATGGCGAACTGCATATGTTTTTCATAGGGAGAAGAATGTTATATAATGATTATGACAGAAGAAGAGAAAAAGAGGTTGCCTCTTATAACAGAGGAGGAATTCAGGAGAATTTTTCTCCCAACGGAAAAGTTGATTGAAATTGCACTCAAAGACTTTGATGAGCAATTGAGATTGGATGAAGAACGTGGCTATGACGAAAGCTGTACAGAATGAAAAAGAGTGGCAAAATGCCACTCCTGTCCATTCACTTTGTGCCTAATACTCAGTTTGAGTATTTACAACCTCGCATAAGCGATTAACGTGAAGGCTCGCTGCAAATGTATGAACATATTTTGATATGGCCATGCTTTTGACCCAGAAGTTTCATGGATTCCTTAACTTATACGTATATAAGACGTTTTTTTTGTTGCCTTCTCCAATAACTTTGCATCATATTTTGGTCTTATAAAAAAGAAAGTCGATTCAACTGAGGAATTAGAAATCTATTTCTTTGATGAAGAAACAGGTATGTCTATTGATGAGAATGGACATACCCATTTCGATGGGAGACTTATGGAGAAATCGGGAATTGATGGCATTGAATTGCATCATGCCTTTGAGCTAATGAAAAGGGCAATAGCAGAGTATCAAATAAAGAAATTTGGTCATACCCTTTGAAAAGGGTTAATACCATCCCAGATAGTGATAATTGATGCCTGAGATTTCTTGCGGAAATTTTTGTTTGAGTGCTTCAGCGCATTTGGATCTTTCCCATGCACAGTCCTCTCTGAATACAAGATGTCCGTATTTGTTGAAATGCGCATGATACCAAAATGCCCTATCATGGGCCCACTTTTTGGTGTTGATGTTCAGAAGTTCCAAGATATATCTTTATAGGTATATAAATCCATATTGATTTGTTTGTCTTGTGTAATTTTGTGATGTAATTTATCATCAACCAATTTGAACCAGTCGAGTATGGTAAAATATGATTTCAGTGACAGATTTCTGATAGAGAAGTATTGGCGTGAGAAGTTCAACTTTGACATGAGCAACTATTTCGTGGTCAACGGGTGGCCGACCTTCGCTTATGGGAAAAGGCATAAAACAAAGGAAGATACTTGTCTCATTCATCTATATGAGAGGAGGTCAGGAATTGCAGAGGGAGAACCTGCAATTTACATGGGTTGTGGCCCATGGTGGAACGTGCATCAGAATTTTGAGTTCAGCGGTATGTTCGCCTACCTCTATATTGTCAGCAAGTGTTTGAGGAAACACTATGGTGATGAGAAATATTTCTTGTTCTGCCAGACGTATGATTTTCCTCTCATTTCTGACGGACAGACAAGAGAGGATTTCGATATCGTGGCCACGCTGAAGGAAGCCGGAATCGCTCCTGCCATGGCAGAATCGGATAATTATCTTTCGATGCTTGATGCAGTCATCCCTTTTATGAAAGAAGAGACGAAGGATTTTCTGGACCGTCTTTCCGAGACATTACACAAGGAGATTGACAAGCATTTGGATGACCTCCGTGAATGGGTTTCGACAACAAAAGATGAGATATTGTCCTTTTATGGGCTGAGGGTACGTAAGGAGTACATGTCCGATGGCAGTCCCTATTCTGCGAAGTATTTTATCTTGCAGCCGATGAGTTGGATGGCATCGAGGTATGGCGTGTATTCACTGAATGATTTGGTCAGTAAGAAATTGGATCGGGCATTATGGTCTTATGGGGATATCACCGAGATGGATGGCCCTTTAGTGCCCCATTACAAAGACTTGGAATTCATGAAGGAGCAAGATCTGAAGTCTCATCATACGTCTTGGAAAGAGGAGCCTTTCCCGGAACTCACTGCCGAAGAAAAGAAAGAGAACGAGCTTTACAATTTTCTCATCAACCTTCATTTGGATGATGAGCCTTATACCAAAGATGGCAAAGTGGGTCTGAAGGATTGCTGGGGACGTGTTGTGGTGCCCGCGAGATTTGAGGACTGCCGTGGCGTATGCATGGCTCGGCAACTATATCAACATCATGTCTGTGTGTCTGTCAAGCAGGATGGAAAATGGGCTTTGTTTAGGAGAGGCACTGACGAGGAACTCGTGACTTTTTACAAGTATGATGAGATCAACGTCAATTTTTATGGCTATTATATCCTGAAGAAAGATGGGAAATATGGCCTTTCAACAGGGTATGGCCGTCAGCTTCTTCCTGTGCAGATGGATGACATCTATCAACCCACCTTGGATTGGCATATCCTTTTTAAGCAAGATGGCAAATACGGCATTTTGTTCAACAATGGCACGAGGACGCAGGAGTTGTTCGATGAACTAGACTTGGAAAGCGGAACATTCCTCTCGGTGCGTATAGGTGAAAAGTGGGGTTATCTCGATGAGAGAGGAGGGTTTGTCAAAGACCGTAGGGATGCATATCTAACAAGAAAAGGATTCGCTTTTGACAGTATGGTGCATTATAAGAATGGATTCCCAGATGACATCGACCTCGACAATATGGATTTGTCCGACTATATCACTCTTGATGAATTTATGGAAAATATGAAGAAAAAAATCTGCCGCTTTTCCAATAGGATGGATGACAAGGGCAGCTCTCTTGCGGACAAGGCCAAAGTGGAGATGGGTATGTTTAAGATGGCTTTTTATTACACCCTTCTTCCAGGAGGGGAGACGTTTTGTGTTGATATGGAGCGGCCTTACCGGCTCAAACTCCTTGATGACAGATACCATGATATGATTCTGTCGTGGGATGGATACGAGAAAGAGAGGGAGATGCTTATGGCATGGCTCAACGAACCAAATCGGAGGACAGGTAAACTCAACTGGGTGGAGATGATGTACGATTACTGCCATCATCCTTTCAATCAAAACAAACAGTTTCGTGTCAGTTATGGTTTCAGGAAATTATTGAATCATGCCGTTTTCACAGAGCCTTTGTTTGAGCAATACGATTTTCCACGAATAGAGTTCCATGTGTAAGGATAGAGTGGAAATGATGCTTTTTCTGAGAAATTTGTATGTTCTCCAAAACTTTTTTCAGATACGCAAAAACAATGCGTAGTGGTGTCGTAGCTTTGCACCCAGATAGATAAAGAGATCTTTGAAAGAGTGAAATAGGGTGGTGATTGCCGTAGCGAGGAGTTACTTCGATTTGTAATCCGGAAAAGGTGCAGAATCTCGATTTCTGATAACCAACGTTGGGGTTTCCCAAAAGTCTCCTTGCGTCTGTAGCGTCCCACCTTTTATCATATATCGTGAGTGCCGTAGGAGAGGATTGCTTCGCAGTGGTTAGAACGCCGGATTACGGTTCCGGAGGCGCAGGTCCGATTCCCGCCACCAGTTTGCTGGTGTAGTTCATAGAAACCTCTTCGCATGTTGCCTCACAAGAAATAGCAAATGGCGTAGGAAAGAAATCCTTCGTGGTTGTATTCGTCATCAGGGAATAACCTATTCTCCTGATTAGAACGGTCAATTGTTGGTCTTTTCGCCTGTAGCTTTGCTAATATTTTAAGCAAGTGCCGTAGATAAGACTTACTTCGCGTTGGGAGCCGAGTGTCGCCGGTTCGATTCCGGCCATGGGAGAAATTTCATGTAGCTCAGTTGGTAGAGCATCGTCAAAAGCGTCTTTTCGCTTGTCGCCTTGCTATTTTAAAGCATTTCAAGCAAGTGCCGTAGATGAGACTTACTTCGCCTGTCATGCCAAGGGTCGTCGGTTCGAGTCCGACCATGGGAGAATTTCCGTGTAGTTCAGTTGGTAGAACATTGTATAGTGTCTTTTCGCCTGTCGCCTTGCTATTTGTAGAATATAAACAGGATGCCGTAGGATGACGGATACTTCGCACCACTTTAGGGGAACTTACAGCGATATCCCCGACCGTCTGTTCGCATGTCGCTCCTGCCGACTTAACGGTTGCCGTAGTAGAGAGATTCTTCAATAGCTAGTATTTTGTAACATCTAAAAGTTATATAAAATAAAAAATATTCGTACCTTTGTTGCGTCATACACAACACGATACGATTATGCCTACACAGAAGTACGACGTGAGCCTATCTACAA
>ODAI013252536.1_pt1 | contig 13492 bp, 9 predicted proteins | sample 1539321 | NCBI WGS metagenome assembly ODAI01 (sample SAMN02144231, study PRJEB22623) | gut metagenome | biome: sheep rumen | host: Ovis aries | place: New Zealand
AGGAGCGCTGGAATGCCTGCGCGCTGGATATTTACCAGTATATTGCCGGAGAGCTGACCCGTGGATATGACGCAGCACTTTCCGCATCCACGCTTCCAGAAACCGCACAGTGTATTCCCGGAAAGTATGGTGACTGGATTCTGCTCCTTCAGGATGCACTGCCGTCTCCGGTTTTCTCCATTCAGCTTTCGCTTGCGGACGCCTCTCTGTGTGCCTACAGCGCACAGCGCTGGCCCGTTACTGCTGAGCACATTCGCCAGCATACCCGGAAAACATTATGCAGCTGGACACGGTCTTTATAACCCACACAGAAACTTACAGAAAGCCTCAGGCCATGGCACTCCCGGGTTTCATGAAGAATTTGGTATTAAAGCATGTTGGAATTGACATTATACATGGTTTGTGATACACTCAATTCACTAACAAATGCCAAAGTACGGACGTCTTCTGCCGAGTAAGTCGTTGTCAGCAGAAAAGCCGCTCCGTTCTTTATGATTCCTCAGGCATTAATACGAGGAGGAGTGCACCATGGTCACCAATCCCGGTAAGCCCAGACCTTCCAGAATACGTAAAACCCCATATGAAATTCTTGAGCCCTATCTGTTTCTGTTACCGGCTCTGACCATTTTCGCACTTTTTCTTTATTATCCTTTCGCACGAACCATTTACCTCTCCACCTGGGTAACCGATGCACTGGGGCGGCCCAAGAAATTCGTTGGTCTGGACAACTACACAATCCGTCTGTTCGGTAAGCCCGAGTTCTGGGCAAGCATTGTCTCAACACTGAAGTTCGTGGTGGTTGTAGCTTTCGGCGGTCTGATCATCGGTATGATCACAAGTCTTCTCACCTATAACCGTTACAAGGGATCTGACTTCTGTGCTGCTGTTTATGCTATGCCGGTAGCCATCGCTTCTGCGGCTGCATCCATGGCTTTCCGTATGATCTACCACCCCACCGGTGGTCTTTTGAATAACCTGTTCGGAACACAGATCAACTTTCTGGGTGGTACTTACCAATTCTGGTCGGTGGCAGCTGTTACCATATGGCTTCAGAGCGGTATCAACTTCATTTTCATCAGTGCAGGTCTCAAAGGAGTCCCTGCTGACCTGTACGAAAGCTGCAGTATTGATGGCGCCAACTACTGGCAGAAACTCTTCCATATTACACTGCCCACCATTTCACCAACCCTGTTTTTCCAGATCATCATCAACATTATCAATGCGTTCCAGTCTTTCAGCCAGGTCAAGCTGCTGACCAATGAAAGCCCCAACAGTTCCACCAACCTGATTGTGTATGCAATCTGGCACGACGCTTTCCGTGCTCAGCGTTTTGAGACGGCTGCAGCACGTTCGGTAATCCTGTTCCTCATTATTCTGGCAATCACTCTTGTTCAGTTCAGCTTTGAGAAGAGGAGCGTGAATTACTGATGAGTCAGGCAAAGAAATATCGCATGACCAAAACGCAGAAAAAGCGCATGCTGAAAAATGCAGGGAATTTTGCCCTGAATATTCCAATCCTGCTGATCATTCTGGTACCCCTGGTCTACACCCTGTCTATTTCTCTGGTCAATCCTGACCAGGTTTATAAGACACTGCTGTTCCCGCATTCCATACAGTTCGGTAACTATGTCAATGCGTTCACCAACCCGAGCTATAACTTCCTGCGGTATATCATCAATTCCTTTATCGTTTCCACAAGTGTCATGCTCTGCCAGATGGTTACAGCTTCTCTTGCCGCATTCGCTTTTGTATTCCTGAAGTTCCGCGGCCAGAAAGTTTTGTTTCTGGCTGTTCTGGCTACCATGATGGTTCCCGGTGAAGCGACCATCATCGCCAATTACCTGACTGTTGCGCGCTGGGGCTGGACCAACAGCCTTCATGTTCTGATCATCCCTTATATGACCAGTGCAATGGGTATTTTCCTCCTGCGGCAGAGTTATATGACTTTCCCCAGAGAGCTGAAAGAAGCCAGCACGATTGACGGCTGCAGCAATATCCGTTTTCTCCTGCAGATCGCAGTCCCGCTTTCACGTCCCGCACTGGGCGCTCTGGGTGCCTACGTCTTCCTGAATACATGGAACCAGTACATGTGGCCTCTGCTGACCACTGATGCGGATACCTACCGGACTGTTCAGGTCGGTATCAGTATGCTATACGATATTGACGCGCAGAGCATGGGTCTGATGATGGCCGGTGTAATCATCGTTATCGTACCTTCTCTGAGCATCTTCGTATTCATGAACAAACAGCTCATTAACGGACTGATGGCCGGCGCGGTCAAGGGCTGATCCCGATTCGGTTACCACGGGAAAAATCCCGTGAATATAACACAATAAAGGAGATCTTTTGTATGAAAAAGCTCGTTTCCTTGTTCCTGGTTCTGACCATGTTGCTCGGCATCTGCGCGATCGCCTCTGCAGACGGCCCCGTGGAAATCACCTTCTGGCACGCAATGGGCGGCGTCAATGGTGAAGCAATCACCAAAATGATCGAAGACTTCAATGCTCAGTATGAAGGCAAGATCAAGGTCAATTATGAATATCAGGGATCCTATGATGACGCTTTCGCAAAGATTCAGGCTGCCGGCATCAATGCCATTCCCTGCGACATCATGCAGGTTTATGACATCGGCACCCGTTTCATGATCGACAGCGGCTGGGTAAAACCCATGCAGGAATTCATCGACGCTGAAGGCTTTGACGCCAGCGTCATCGAGCCCAACATTGCGGCTTACTACACTGTTGACGGCACACTGTACTCCATGCCTTTCAACAGCTCTACCCCCATCCTGTACTACAACAAGACCGCTTTTGAAAAGGCTGGTCTCGATCCCGAGACTCCTCCGAAAAACTTCGACGAAATCTATGAAATGGCCACCAAGATTGCCGAAAGCGGCGCTGCACAGTATGGTTTCGGCATGGGCAACTATGGCTGGTTCTTCGAACAGTGGACCGGCAAGATGGGCAAGAACTATGTCAACAACAACAACGGTCGTGGCGAAGCCTATGCGACAGCTGTTGAGTTTGATTCCAACGGTGCCGGCCACGATATCCTCTCCGTATGGAAAAAGTTCGTCGGTGATAAGGAAACCGCTATCGCTCCGTACCTGAACCAGGGTAATGACGATGCCAAGCAGGCATTCATCAATGGCGATATTGCCATCACGCTTGAATCCACCGCTGCTCTGAAGACCCTTCTGACCAACGTAGGTGACTCCTTCGAAATCGGCGTTGGTTTCTTCCCGAACATCAATGCTGACGACGTTGGCGGCGTATCTGTTGGCGGCGGCTCCCTGTGGGCTTTCAAGACCGGCGACGAAGCACGTGAAGCTGCAACATGGGAATTCGTGAAGTTCATGACCAATCCTGAAAACCAGGCTTTCTGGAATGCTCAGACCGGTTATTTCCCTGTTAACGTAAAAGCTCAGGAAACCGAAACTTTCAAGGCCAATGTTGAAAAGTATCCTCAGTTCCAGGTTGCTCTGGACCAGCTCCATTCCTCTGCTCCTCAGTATGCTGGCGGCCTGCTGAGCGTATTCTCCCAGGCTCGTGCTCTGGTGCAGACCTACACCGAAAAACTGGTTCACGGCGAGATTGCCGATGTTGACGAATGCGTCACCAAGCTCGCTGGCGAAATCAATGAAGCCATTGAGATGTACAACCTGACCAACTATTGATTCTGTTCATGCACAAGACTGATTCTTCTGCAGAACCACAGGAGGCATGGCATACGCCATGCCTCTTGTCTTTTGAATGCCTGCAACGTATAATCAGTTCGGCTTCAATTTTTGAGGAGGTAGATACATATGCAAAAGATTTATGGCCACCGTGGCGCTTCCGGTTATGCCCCGGAAAACACACTGGAAGCCTTTGAGCTGGCTGCAAAAATGGGTGCTGACGGTGTCGAACTGGATGTTCATATCGCCAAAGACGGTGAGCTTGTGGTCGCACATGATGAACTTGTGGACCGGGTCGCAGACGGTACCGGACTGATCTGCAGTATGACCACTGCCGAGCTCAAGAAACTGCATTTCAACAAAACACATCCCGAATACAAGAATGCAACCATTCCGACACTGCGGGAAGTCTTTGAACTGCTCAAGCCTACAGGACTGCATATCAATGTTGAACTGAAAAACAGTGTAATCCGCTATCCGCAGCTGGAAGAAAAGTGCATTAAGCTGGCAGATGAAATGGGTATGCGTGACCGGATTCTGTATTCCAGTTTCAATCATTACAGCATTCAGCATATCAAGGAGATCGATGCCTCGCTCCCCTGTGGCCTGCTCTATGAAGCCACCATGGTAGAGCCCTGGAAGTATGCAGCAGCACTGCACGTGAACGCCATTCATCCGCATTTTACCGAGCTGCAGACTCCCGGCGAAGCAGACGCCACCCATGCACTTGGCATGCAGGTCAATGTATGGACTGTCAACAAGGAAGAGGATGTCCGCCAGACACTCCAGGCCGGCGCAGACATTGTGATCAGCAATTATCCGGATGTTGCTCTGAAAGTCCGCAACTCCATGCTGTAAACCACCCTATTTTCATTTCTTCCCGGGACATGAGTCCCGGGAATTTCTTTATTTTCCCCGAACATTTTTTAATTTTCAGCTTCCTTCATTCGGCAAACTGTGATACAATACGCGGGACACTTAAAAAAGGAGCAGCTTGTCGTGGAAAAAGTACGCCGTAACGAACGCCTGAGTGCGATGATGAAAATTCTTTCAGACTCACCCAACCACATCTTCACGCTCTCAACCTTCTGTGATATGTTTGGTTCTGCCAAATCAACCACCAGCGAAGATATCGATATTCTTCGTATTGTCGTCAAGGAATTTGGCCTTGGGGAGATTGAAACGGTCACCGGTGCCGCAGGCGGTGTCATGTTCCGTGCCCAGGTGGAAAAAAGCGCTGCCCGTGAGTACATTCAGGGACTCTGCGATCAGCTGAGCGGAACAGCCCGTGTGCTTCCCGGCGGGTTTCTCTACTATTCGGATATACTCTCCCATCCGGTCATCACCCGGAAGATGGGCGAAATCCTGGCTACGGAATACTATGACACGGAACCTGATTTCGTCCTGACCATGGAAACCAAGGGAATCCCGGTTGCCCTGACCACTGCCAATGCGCTCGGGGTTCCGCTGGTCATTGCCCGGCATTCGTCCAAGGTCTACGAGGGATCCGCTGTCAATATCAATTATGTCTCCGGTTCTTCAGGAAGCATCCAGACCATGTCCCTGGCACGCCGGGCTGTACAGGAAGGCCAGCATTGTCTGATCGTGGATGATTTTCTCAAGGGCGGCGGAACCGCAAAGGGCATGGTTGATCTCATGCACGAGTTTGGTGTGGAAGTTGTCGGGACAGCCTTTGTCATGGCCACCACACAACCTCAGCGTAAACGGATTGCCGGGGAAAAGTCGCTCATGCTTCTGGATGTCACCACCAACGCGGATGACACTCAGACTGCAATCGTCAGGCCGGCTGCCTGGCTGAAATAATCCTCACTTATCCTGATTATTCACCGCTTGGTCTATGACCCGGCGGTTTTTCGAGGTAGATATGCTTTTTGCCAATCATCTGGAAACCTTTCTCATTGTCGGTCTCGGGAACCCCGGTCCCGAGTACGCACACACACGGCATAACTGTGGCTTTGAAGTCATCCAGCGCCTGTCCGGCCACTTCTCCGCACCGCTGACACGTACCCGGTGTAAAGGGCTGATTGCTGAAATCAGGCAGGACAGCCGCCGGATTGTCCTGTGTCAGCCTCAGACATTTATGAACGCAAGCGGTGAATGCGTGGCCCCGCTGCTGCACTGGTATCATTGTCCGACAGACCATCTGCTGGTCATTTATGACGACATTGATCTGCCCGAAGGTACCCTCCGGCTGCGCAAATCCGGCTCTGCGGGCACGCACAATGGCATGCGTTCCATTCTTTCCCAGCTCCCGGACGGAAATTTTCCGCGGCTGAGGATCGGTGTCGGTGCACCACCCCACGGCTCCGATCTGATCCCCTGGGTACTCGGACATTTCCGGACACCCGAGGAAACCGCTTTCATGCAGGAAACCTTCACAAGAGCTTCCGATACCGTACTGGATGCACTTGACCATGGTCTGGATCACGCCATGCAGCTGTGTAACCGCAAAGCCACTTCCACATCACTGACAAAGGAGAATCCATGAACACGCCACTCCTGAACATACTCCCGGACAGACCTCTCCGGGAGCTCACGGACGCCATTCAGGAACGGAAAACCGTCGCTCTGACCGGTATTCCGGAGTCCGTCGCTCCATGCCTCGCATCCTGGCTGACCCATCACATCGGCTGCAGGACCATGCTTGTCTTTGCCAATGATCTCAAAGCATCCCGCGGGCACGACGATGCCCGCACGTATCTGGGAACCGGGGCCGCATTCCTGCCTGCTGCAGAGATTGATCTCACCCGCGGCACATCCTCCCAGGAGAATACCTGGAGACGTCTGGAGACACTGAACCAGCTGAGCCGGCAGGAAACGCGCCTGCTCTGCACTTCCATGGATGCACTGATCCAGCGCATGGGCACGCCGGATGCCTTCCGGCAGCAGAATATCCATATTCAAACAGCCATGCGTCTGCCGCCGTCTGAGCTCATGGACCGGCTGGTACTCAGCGGGTATGAGCGTGTCAGCATTGTGGAAGGAAAAGGCCAGTGCGCCCTGCGTGGCGCGATCTGCGATGTGTATCCCCCTTCGCATGCCCAGGCACTCCGTATTGAGTATTTCGATGACGAGATTGATTCCATCCGTCTGCTGGACCCGCTTTCCCAGCGCTCACTGGACCGGATCGAAGAAGCAGACATCATGCCTGCCTGTGAAATCATTCTTCCGGAAACAGAACGCAGCCGTGCAGCCGATCGCCTGCGTGAAGCGCTTGGCCAGCTGCGCCCCACATCCGGCGAAGCACTTCTGGATGACCTGCCGCCCATTCCTGAGGATGATGATGAACTGCCGGACTATTTTGACCAGCAAGTTGCGCCCAAGGTCACACAGTCTGTTGCCAGGGAACAGGAACAGCATCGACGGACACAGAACCTCATGCAGGATGCGGAACTGATCGAACAGGGCGTACCTGTCCGCCGCCTGTACGCGCTGCTTCCGATCCTGATACAGGAGGTCCATACACTCGCTGACTGGTACCATCCTGACCTGGTCATCCTGTGCAATCCTGACCAGCTGCGTGACCGCTGCAAGGAACGCCAGACCGGTTTTGCCGTGGATCTTGAGGCCGCTGTGGACCGCGGGGACGCACTCCCCGGACAGGAAAACCTGCTTCTCTCTTGGGAAGACACCATGGCATCCTATGCCACACTCCCGACCATACTCCTTTCCGATCTCACCCGCGGACTGGGCGGTATCGAACCGCAGATTGTCATCCGCAAGGATTTCCTGCCCCTGACCGGCTATGCCTCGCACATTAAGAACCTTGCACAGGACTGTTCACGCTGGTTGCAGGATGAATATACCGTCATTCTGCTTTCCGGCGGCACAGCACGCGGTGAACGTCTGCAGAATATGCTCGGTGAGCTCCAGGTTCCGGCTGCTTTCCTGGAAGACCCGGAAAACGTGCCTTCCCACGGCATCACCATACTGCCTCTCACCCTTTCACGCGGTTTCCTGTGGGAAGAAGCGCACCTCGTCCTGGTGTCTGACACGGATATCTATGGTGCCTCATACCATAAGGCCAAATCCAGACGCAAGAGCGGGGAAAAACTCTCTGCCTTCACAGACCTGAATCCGGGTGACTATGTAGTCCACGAAGATCATGGTGTCGGGCTGTATCAGGGCACCATACAGATGAAGGCAGACGGTTCGATTCATGAATACCTGCTGATCCAGTATGCCGGGAACGATAAACTGTATGTGCCTATTGAACAGTTTCAGCGTGTACAGCGCTATATCGGCAATCCGAACCTGCCACCCAAGCTGAATGCCATTGGCGGCGGAGAATGGAGCAAGGCCAAGGGGAAAGCCAAGGAAGGCCTGAAAAAGCTCGCCTTTGACCTGGTAGCACTCTATGCCAAGCGCCAGGAACAGAGCGGGCACGCTTTCGCTCCTGATACTGTCTGGCAGCAGGAGTTTGATGACCAGTTCCCGTTTGAACTGACGGATGACCAGAAACAATCCGTAGCCGAGATCAAGCATGATATGGAATCCAGCCGGAATATGGATCGTCTGCTGTGCGGGGACGTCGGGTATGGAAAGACCGAGGTCAGCCTGCGTGCCGTATTCAAGTGTGTCATGGACGGCAAACAGGCTGCCATACTGGCACCAACCACCATACTGGCCCAGCAGCATTACAACACGGTCGTCAAACGTTTCTCCGGTTTCCCGGTCAATGTTGAAGTGCTTTCCCGCTTCCGCACATCCAAACAGCAGAAGGAGATTCTGGACAAGCTCAGCCAGGGCAAGATCGATATTCTGATCGGTACGCACCGAATGCTGGCCAAGGATGTGAAATTCAAGAATCTTGGCCTCCTGGTTGTCGATGAAGAACAGCGTTTCGGGGTCGGACACAAGGAAATCATCAAGAACATGAAAAGCCAGATCGATGTCCTGACCCTGTCTGCAACCCCGATCCCCAGAACACTGCATATGTCCATGGTCGGAATCCGGGACATGTCAATCCTGGAAACGCCGCCCGAAAACCGGCTGCCTGTCCAGACGCACGTCGTGGAGTATTCCGATGTCCTGATCCGGGATGTGATTCTCCGCGAGCTCAGTCGCGGCGGTCAGATCTATTTCCTGTACAACCGGGTACAGAGCATAGAACGCTTTTACGAGCGACTGAAAACTCTGGTCCCGGAAGCCCGCATCGGTGTTGCGCATGGCCAGATGAAGGAAAACATGCTTGAGGATATCATGATGGATTTCTATGCGGGCAGTTATGACGTACTGCTGTGCACCACCATCATAGAAAGCGGTCTGGATGTACCCACAGCCAATACGCTCATTGTCTTTGATTCTGAGCGTTTCGGTCTGAGCCAGCTTTATCAGCTGCGCGGGCGCGTCGGCCGCAGTAATCGCCAGGCCTACGCTTACTTCACCTACAGGCCAAACAAGATCCTCTCCGAGACGGCTCAGCAGCGTCTGCATGCCATCCGTGAATTTACGGAGTTCGGTTCCGGTTTCCGTGTTGCCATGCGTGACCTTGAGATCCGTGGTGCAGGCAATATTCTCGGTCCGGAACAGCATGGGCATCTTGCTGCGGTCGGGTATGAAATGTACTGTAAGCTAATCGAGGAAGCCATGAACGAGGCCCAGGGCATCATCAACCATGATGAACTTGAGACCCGTGTCGCACTCCAGGTCAATGCCTACCTGCCCGAAGACTATATCTCGGATGCACACCAGAGAATGGAAATGTACAAACGCATTACCGCGCTTACCACGGACGCTGACAGAGTCGATATCATTGATGAGCTAATCGACCGGTTCGGTGAAATCCCGCCTGTCGTAAACACGCTGCTGGATGTCGCTCAGTTGCGCACTGTCTGCAATCAGCTGGGTGTCTCCATGATCACACACAGAAACAACGCGCTCTCCATGCGTCTGGAAGACAAGTATGTCAGGGATCCGCAGGCACTGATCCGTGCACTGCACGATACGGACCCGAGGCTCACCCTCAGTACCAAACAGCCTACCTGCATTCTGCTGACCCTTACCAAAATGAGCGATACCGAGCTTCTGCATCAAGGGCTTCCGATCATGGTCAGGGTCTGCGAACTCTACCAGAAGCTCCTGCCTGCCCCGGCCGCATCATGACATGCTGCGCCTGTCCACAGCATCTTTCCGCTGACGGAAGAATACGCTGAGCGCAGAGCGCACAAATGCGGGAACGAAATTTTCTTGACATAAATGCTCCCCCTGAAGCTCACTGGTTTATATTTTTCCAGTGTCTACTTCAGGGGGAGCATATCACCAAGCCCCTCTGACTTTCGTTATTTCCTGTTTTTGATCCCGTACGCGGGCAGCATGCGTACCTCATCTGTCCGCATTGCGGATCCCGGTTTACTCTTCCACGACCGGCTTGAGATAATAAGTCAGCATCTGTGCGCCAAACTGTGCGTCATAGGTCAGCTGTCCATTGTCGGTAAGCTGTACCGTCAGGACGGTGTACTCCTCCCCGGAAGCCGGATAGTACGGATTCTTTGTAGTGATCACCAGTGTGCCATCCACAAACTCTGTTGTATACTCCGTCGGGGAACTGCCCTCTTCTGCATTCGGGTCCGTTTCGGTTACCTTGCCCTCTTCCATGGTAAAAATATGGTTCAGGCCCAGCAGAGCAGCCGGTAATACCGTTCCATCTTCGCCCACCATGTTTTCTACCTGCCATGTCCCATAGAAGGCTTCCGCCGTCTCCGCTGCCACGACCGTCGGGATCACAAAGGCTTCAGGCGGTGTCTGAGTAAGCACGCCTGTCATGCCGCCACCCATTTCCACGGTCATTTTATCGCCTTCCAGTGTCATCTCTTCCGGCTGACCGTTTGCAAAAATGGTTACCTTATTCTCCGTCTGTTCCCAGGTTCCAGTTGTCTCCATGGTCTGGCCGGCCTGTTGCATCGATAGCTCTGCAGAACCATCTTCATTGAGCACAAACGTCATTTCGATACCCACCAGCGAAGGGGACATAGACAATTTCCCATCGGTTACCTCGGTCATATACCATGTGCCCACAGCCCCGGTCTGCTCCGCAAGAGCAAGGGGCAAAATGCATACCAGAGCCAGTGTCAGAATCATCGCTGTAACTTTTTTCATACTTTTCCTCTCCTTCTTGCTTGATATCATAAAGAGTCGTCAGATGCGACTCTGTCATCACGTGACACATGGCTGATCTGATTCCGGACTTCTTATCTCTCTGGTTTTATTATAGAAATATTCCCTGCGCCTGTCTATCCGACAAATGACGGACAAAAGTGCCCTGCCGGGTTCATCCCATGGTTCATCGAACTATACGATACAGAACATACCGTCCCGGAATGACTTCCAGTTCAAACACAGCTTCCCCGCCGCTGCAGCGGACAGGTTTGATCTGTTTACCTGACTGCGTCACAAGTTCTGTTGCATGCTCCACATGCAGATACACATACTGTCGCTGTGCTCCGTCCATCACGTATACATACGGGATCACCGTGTCGTTGTCATAGACAAACAGGCTGATTCCCGGTTCTGCCTCCATCCACACGCCCCGCACCGGGACCGCTTCACGGATCCGGTTCCATACCGTTCCCGGGAAACGATACAGGTCTGGGTATGCGTCCGGCACTGACAGCGTCCACAGCGTACTGTCAGCATAATCATCCCGCAGAAGTATGCCATAGCTTTCTTCGTCATGCACAGCCTTCACCACTGCCCAGGTTGAGTTGTTCCTGAACTCGGGTACCGGCAGGCTTACACTGCGCGTTCCGTACGGATACAGGCATCCTTTCCCGCCATGCGCGGTATCCTCCTCCACACGGTAGCGCTCGGCGGTCACATGCCGCCCGCACATCCTGACCGAGGTCATGCGTTCAATGCCCCTGCCCTGGCACGCTTCCATAAACCCGGTAGTGACCATGGCCTGCCGCGAACCCGTTTCCAGGTATTTCTGCAGTTTGTCCACAATATCCGGATCCATAGCGGAAGCACGCGTCAGAAGGATCTGTGGGGCCTGTTCCGGGAAATACGGAGAACAGACCACAGGCAGCCCGCACATGCCCAGGAAATCCTGCACCTGGTCTTCACCCTGACTGTTATCCGGCAGATAGCACACAATGCCATCCGGCATCCCTGCATCATCCAGGACGGCATCCAGTTTATCCAGCTGATACCCCAGCGCAGCCGTATACATATTGTCATACAGAGACTGGAAGCAGAACAGCATCATTTCCTTTGGCCGGGAGAAGGCAGTCAGGTATGCCTGCTCCAGATAATGCTCCGTAATATGCATATCAAAGGTGTCAAACCAACCGCCACCGTTATGGCCGGGCCACATGTTCTCAAAATAGGTCATCAGTGAAAAGCTCAGGTACCGCGGCAGATGCTGGTCCGTGGTTACCGGATCCCGGGTTTCTGTTCCCGTGTACAGCATCGGGAACAGCTTCCGCTGCTCAGCCGGGTTATATCCCGTTTCCTGATAGCTCTCCGCCCAGTTCGGATACTTGATGGTAATCCTGCAGTCCGGGTTTGCCTCCAGCGCAGGCCCGATCACATCCTCCATGCTTACCCTGCGCATCAGGTCCAGACGATAGGCTTTCCAGCTTCCGTCCGCAATCCCGTGTGCCCGGTTGAACGTATCACGCTCCCGGACACAGTCCGCACACATGCAGTTCGTAAAGAAGAAATCATCAATGATGAATTCATTGAAATGTCTGGCTGTGAACGCACTGACCTCTTTCAGTTTTGCGCGCATCACCGGATCATTGTAGCAGAACGTATCAAAAAGCCGCTGCTTTGGTTTCGCTCCCTCAGGCGTAGGGATCACAGTCGTCAGACCGCCTGCCACTTCCACGCCGTGCTTTTCAAATACTTCCCGGCACATTTCTACCTGTTCATGGCTTGCCAGTTCACCGCGCCAGGCTTCAAGATAGACCTTATCCAGCCGGAGATACCGTTCCATAAACGCCAGCTGATGCTCCAGTTCATCGCGTGTTATGCGCGCCGTTGCATGCGCAACAAAATAGGTTACCAGTTTGAAATTACGATACTGACCCAAACGGATCACTCCCCTTCTGTTGTCTCTGTTCTCTTCTGTTCGCTCCAGTCTGTTGATTCCCTGCCTGTCCGTTGTATTTCAGTGGTTTTCATCGTTTGCGCCCGGACTGCGCAAAATCCAATGCCTGTGAAGGAATCCCTGCCACTGTGTAGAATTCTCAGCACAGATTATGCTTCACGCCTGCACGGACACACATCCGGCAGCTTCATGGAAGGAGATCATACCTATGCAATACGGTTACTTTGACCAGCCCAAACGGGAGTATGTCATCACCGATCCCCGCACGCCCATGCCCTGGGCAAACTATCTCGGTTCTCCTGAGTATGGCGCCATTGTCACGCAGAACGCAGGCGGATACAGCTTTGTCAAAAGTGGTGCCGCCGGGCGTATACTCCGGTATATGTTCAATCAGTTCGACGAGCCCGGCCGTTACGTCTATCTGCGCGACCGCGCCAGTGGAGATTTCTGGTCCGCAAGCTGGCGCCCGGTGGAAAAGCCGCTGAACGAATACAAAACAACCACGAGGCACGGCACCGCCTATACTGTGATTGAAAGCACGTACAGCGGTATCACCTCCAGTGTCCTCTACTATGTCCCGCTCAATGCAACCCATGAGGTCTGGCGTGTTACCGTACGCAATGATTCAGACAAAGTGCGCACACTGGACGCTTTCGGATACTGCGAATTCACCACGGAATCCTTCTATGAGCAGGACCCTGTGAATATGCAGTACACGCAGTTCATCACCGTCACCGAGTTCC
>ODAI010425570.1_pt1 | contig 13491 bp, 17 predicted proteins | sample 1539321 | NCBI WGS metagenome assembly ODAI01 (sample SAMN02144231, study PRJEB22623) | gut metagenome | biome: sheep rumen | host: Ovis aries | place: New Zealand
ACCATATCGGCCATGCAGATAGAATCCTTACCGCCAGAGAAGGACATCGAGACGAACTGGTTCCTGTTGAAGGTTTCCAGTATGCGCCTCTCAGCCGCTTCCACTACATTGATTTCAAGCTCCTTTTCAAACATAGCCTAACCCTTTCTGATTATCACTGCCTTGCTGAAAGTCTGCTTGCGGTCTGTAATCATCTGTAGGAACGTCTGGCGGTCAAGCTTCGAGAGACGGAAGATTTCCTCGTCGCTCATGCCGAGTTTCCTGCTGATATCGGCAACAGATACGCCCTCCTTGATAAGAGATTTGACAATATTCTCCATCGGCTCCAGCAGATGGGTACCACGGGCACGGTTGAACGTGATAGTTCCTGCCATATCATCCTCACGGTTGGCATGAGCGACGATGACAACGGGAATCTTATTGCCAAGCATGGTTTTCAACGGCTCCCTGCCGGACACAAGCCAGCGGTGGAAACCGTCAATGATGGTATAGTCGGGCCTTATGACGATGGGGAAGCAGAAGCCGTTGTTAAGAATGCTCTCCATCAGCAGCTTCAAGTTTTTCTCCAGAACCTTGTTTGGGTTGTAGTCATTGGGCTTTACCAGGTCACGGTCTATGAACTGGAGATTTCGCAGGGGCGCGAACAGGTCTTTTGTCTGGCTCATAGCGTAATCTCCTTTCCGCAGTGAGGACAGACGATTGTATGAGCGGCCTGCATCCCTTCCTCGATGTCGTTACGCTCCTGTACGTCCTCTTGCTGCTTTTCCTCGTTGAATTTCTGCTTGGGTGCTGCAGGTTCCTGGAAGTCCACGCCCATGTTGTCGGGCACGTTCTCCTTGATGATGGCTTCAAGGTATTCTGTGGTGAATCCTATTACCTTTGTCTCGCCAATCTCTCGGATGATTTCCTCAACCTTGGTAAAGTCGATATAGGACATGGACTGAATCTTGTTGTCCTCGACTACAATTCTGAGCTTCTGTTTCTCCGTGAGGCCACGCATGATGGTAACCTCGCCCTTCTTCTCACCCAGCAGCTCCAGGGCCAACTTCTTGCCGTGACCGCAGAGGATCCTGAAATCCTCGTCAACGATGATGGGGTAGTACTGGCCGTATTCGTCCATACTCTCCGCAAGTGCCTTGACTTGTTCCTCGGGATGAATGTTAGGGTTTTTGTCGTATGGTACGAGCTTTGACAGCTCAACCACTTTCTTCTCTTGCTTGATGTTCGTTTTCATTGCTTTATTGATGTTAAGAATTGACGTGCTGAATTGATGTAGATGGATGCGGCCATCACAACGTGAGGGTCGATGTCGTAAACCTCCTGCCAAGAGTATTCACGCTCTGGCCAGAGTCCAGTGCCTTTCGTCCAACCGTCCTTTGAGCCATAGAGCACCCAAGGCAGATTGTCGTGCATGAAGTAGTGAATGACGGCCAGCACCTGCTCATGAGTCCAGTGTGATATCGGATTGTATCTTGTGTGGCCGTCGCCAGTCGTGTAGATGTTGGTACCGCCCTTGCCTACAAAGTTGCCGTCCTGTGAACGTCTGCCGAGAATGAGGAACTTGATACCCATCCGTTCGCAGTATTCACGCTGCCCGGCATATTGCAGTTTCTCCATCCAACGGGAGTTCATCTTTGCCTCAGACGGGAAGAGCATTTCGGGATGATCCGCAAGCCAACGAAGGGAGAGGCTATCAAGATTGATTGTCATCATGCCGACAGGATGGTATCTGTACACCCATTGCAGGAAAGCGGGATATTCGAGGGCCTTAGACGTGCAGAACACGCAACGGTGTATGCCAGCCTGTTCACACACATACTGGAGTGCCAACGAATCCTTGCCACCGCTCCAAGCGTAAGCAACCATCTTCCCGGCTGTCTTTTGCTTGATGTCATTAACGGTTGAAGCAACCAGTGCCAGCGCTTCGTCACGCGACACCAGTTGCTCGATGTTCTGCCAGGCTTTGGCAAAGTCCTCGTTCCTTGCAACCTGCTTCCTCGGGATAGTTGACCTCATATCATTCGAATTGCAAGGCTGTACTGAATGTGAATGCCTTGGTGCCAGCGTCGTATTTGAGCTGGAGCCAGTCGTAATCGGTAATCTTCAAGCGTAGGTTGGCAATCACACCCGGCTTGTTTCGCATGGAGTAGCCAGCATTGACCACGAAACGCCCATGAGCGACACCGCCGAGAACCTGCAGCCTGTCGGTGTCTATGAACTTGTGGCCGTTGTAGGCATCATCCCAAGTGGCATCCACCATGAAACCCTTTGGCAGTTTGACGGTTGCAGACAACGTATGACGATAGATGTTTGCCTTTGTGTCATAGATGGAGCGGGATAGGAACCAGAACGTTTTCTTATAGTTCAGATTGAGCCAGACTTGCGGCACAAAAACCTCGCCTCCGATGTTGTACTGAGCAATGCCAGTGACAGACAGCCAGTCGGTGAGGTTTTCCTTATATCCGATAAAAGGCGATACAGAGGTGCTTCCATGGCCGTGAAGGTTGGCAGACACTGGAATCCATATTCGATACCTCAAAGGCTGTGTAATGCCATCGTAAACCTGCGCATGGAGGCCACAAGGGAGCATAAGGAGTAAGACCAACCCCATTTTCTTCAGGAGTTTTCTTGCAATCGAATCAATCTTTTCACGGTTGCCGATGTGTTCCTCATGAATAGCCTCTGTGAGCTTGATCATGCCTGTGGTGTTCTTTTTCATCTGTTCTGAGATAGAAACCAAGTTTTCTTTCAGTTCGTTCATGGCCTCGTTCTGCGCATTAGCCATTTCGCATACAGATTGACCGAGTCCCTTGTGCAGCTCGATGATTGCCTGCATTTCCTTGGAAGGCTCGACGGTGACTTTTATCTCTTTACCCTCTTTCTCTCTCTCTTTCGAGAAGAGTGAGAGAATGCCCGACAAGCCGATTGTGAGCAGTGAACCAGTCACGGTCATTGACACGTTTCCGTTAAGGTTTCCATAGGCGAAGATTGGAAGGCCTACACACAGAGACAGCAAAATTCCCCAAAACAGCCCAGTTTCGGACATTTTGACACCCTTGATGGCCCAGACAGAAGGGAGCATAACACTGCTGCGCAAAGTACCGTACAGCAGGAACAGATACACGATGGTCATGCCTGGTATGTTGGCAATGATGATGGCAAAGATTGCTACTGCAATCATAGCCATCTTAGCCAGACGCATTCCATTACCAATGAGAAGGTTGAGTAAACGGTTATTCTCATAGCGGTTGTCAAACTCCTTGTTGGGGAATAGTCTGGAGCTGATATCATGCCCAGACACCGAGGACACAGCACAAAGGATGCTGTCAACGGTTGACATGAGGCCGGAGAGGATAAGCAGCATGAACGGCCAGACAAACCACTTAGGCGCAAACGCGATTACAGACGCTACATTGGTGAGTTGGGTGTCCTGAATATCTAAATGTGCCCCTGCAGCTATAAAGCCGAGGAAAGACAAAGAAACAGGCACACAAGCGAAAATTAGTGCCGCGAACATCATGGACTTCTTCACTTGACCCTCTTTGATGGAGAACACACGCTGCCAAAACATCTGGTCGCCAAATGTGCCAGACAGCAGACCGATGGCGGTAGGTATTCCGAAGGACAGCATGACATTGATTCCGCTCTCGTCGGTGAGTGATCCGAAAGTTCCTGTCACGCCACCAAGCCCATCAGCGAATGTGCCAGGCCCTGCGTTGCTGAATATGATTGGCAGTCCTACGGCCAGCACTATGATTATCCACAGCATCTGCCAGAAGTCCGTAAAGATGGATGCCTTTACACCCTTTGCCAACGTGTAGCCAAGAGGAATAAGTGCGAGGGCAAGCGTGGTACCGAAGAACGGAAGGCCACACAGCTTATGCATAATCGTTGCTCCTGCGAGTAGCTGGACGGCAAAGCTCAATGTCTGTAGTCCAAACGATTCCACAAGGTAGAGATTATGAGTACGGTTGGAATACTTCTCACGGATGAACGCTGAGAACGTCCACCCGTAAGGCTTAATCTTACGCATCCAGCTTGCAAAGAAGCCAAACAATACAAGTGTCAGCACGTTCGGTACAACGAACCAGAACACGCCCGGCAGTCCCTGAGTGTAGGCCTTCTCTGCCGCTACGAACATCGAAGGTGCCCATACCCATGTGGCAGCGATGGAGAATGCGGCTATCCACCAAGGCATTTTCCTGTCTGCCACCAAATAACTCTCTTTGGTTCCCTTTTCGCTGATGAACCTTACCAGGAGCATCAGCACGACGAAGTAGCCCGCAAGGAGCAAAACGCCGTCCATTTTAGTCAAAATTTCCATAATTCTTTTTTATGTCACATTTGTCACGTTGCAAAATTAGTGATTTTCGTGCTTAATAAGCACTCTTTGAGAGCAAAAAAATTATTCTGCCAAATAGTTTTTAACTTCCTTAACAAATTCGTCTATACTTCTGACCACTACGTACTTGTTTCCGTGGGCCTCTGCGTCTGCCTGCCACAGCTTCTGACTGGCTGACTGCTTGCCGTCTTTTGTCTTGAACTCGATGCACAGACAACCGTAGCCTTTTCTGGGTATGAGGATAATCATGTCGGCCACTCCTGCGGTGACTCCCTCTCCCTTCATGATGGCCGCTTCGCGTGCGTTCCTGGCACCACCATTGGGTACAGCGAAGCACAGACGGCTCAGCTTAGGATATTGAATGTCAAACCATGTTTTGCATGAACGCTGAAGCTCGCTCTCGATGTGTGCGGGTTTCTCGATGGTGCCTTTGTTGCCTCTGGCCAGCATCATCATGAACTTCTCTTCCGGGCTTTTTCTCCCTGTTCTCTGTGCCATGGTGTCAGAAGGTGATAGCGTCGCCGCCGTTTGACTGATTGCTGTTGGAAGGCTTGGGGTCGAGAAGCTCCAGCACATCGACGTGAATCTCCGTCACGTAGCACTTGCGCCCCTGGTTGTCATCATACGAACGGGTCTTTATCTTCCCCTCAATGTAGAGCTTGGAGCCCCTGTGTACATACTTGGCCACCACATCGGCGGTCTTTCCCCATGCAATGCAGTTGTGCCACTCTGTGCGGTCTGGTACCTGAGTACCGTTCTGCAAGGTATAGCCTCTCTCCGTAGTGGCGAGGGAGAACTGAGCCACATTTCCGTTTGAATAGGTCTGGGTCTTCGGATCATTGCCGACGTTTCCGACCAGAATTGCTTTGTTTATCGACATATAGATTGTACTATTTAAGATTATACTACTATACACCACCCATACTATGGGTTAGTACTATGTTCACTATTATAGCGAAAGTCTGTAAAGTGGATGATGATGCCGCTGTAAATGTCACGGCTCATGCCCTGACCGAAGAACCAGTCCTTGAACTCTTCGAGCGTCATGCCGTCATTCTTGGCCAGTGTCGCTATGTCGGTGAACCTCTTGCCGTCGATGACACATTTCAGCTCGTCGGTGTCACGGTCGTACTTCATCGTGAAACGCTGGTACCCTGCCTTGCGGTACTCCTTGATGACCTTCTGCTTCACGCCTTTGCCGTAGGGTCTGCCGTCCCACTCGCGGACTGACATCACATAGCCTTTGTCATTCACCTTGTCAATGTTGCTGGCCCATCCGTCGTAGCGCCCTCTGCAGGTGTGGATTTTCCTGCCGTCCAGCAGCTTCTCTTTGAAATGGGTTGGCTTTCCCGCATGGATGGCGGTTTTCGGGTAGTGGTGCGACAGCATCAGTACCACGGTCTTACTTCTTGTTGTTGTTTCCATATTCTTTTGCTTACTACTTGATTTTAATTGCATAATCCATTTGAGTCCATCCACCATGTCCTTTGATGGAATGTATTTGTTTACCAAGATACTTTTCTGGGAGCTGCGTCAATAGCTTTCCCCATTTATATTCGCACTTCACTTTGCACCATCCCGGATAATCATCTTTATTAAAGGAGATTCCTATAGCACCCCATTCTCCACTTTTTTCCGTGATGACCCAATTAATGAACTCACCAACGGTACACGGAACGTCAATCGTAACGTCATAGAGTGCCGTACAATCCCCGAAGCATCCGCTTTTAGGTGCTGTCTGTGTATATTCTACTTTCATTTTCTTTCAATATTAGTGATTAAATTCGATTTCTCGCTATTTCTCCCTATCTGACGTGTGTCTCACCGTTGACGGGGATTGCTCCTGATACGGTGCCAGTAATTGGGCTTTCCGTGGCCTCCGTGCTTCCTGTATGGGTGTAGCCTCTCGATGTACTGAGGGCACGATGGCTTTGCCGGGAGCAACAGGTGCTCAACATAGCACATCTTATCCATCACATCTTGAAGCTTCAGAGCCATGGACTCCAGATTATCTGCTATATCTGGAACTTGGGCAAGATATCCGACTACCAACTGGCCGTCCTTCAGGTCACCTCTTTTTTCTGCTTCACAGATCAGCTCTTTCACCTTCTCTGCTACCAGATTGGCATCAAGGCCAGTTTCTTCTGCAGTCGTAAGGACGCATAACTCAAAGTTGCCGTCCGATATGGTCATATACTTACGTTCGTACATCATACGTCAGCCTCCTTATGTTTTCCAGACTCCAGAATAGAGAACGTGGGTAGCGTTTGGAAATACTCTGTCTATCTCGAACCCGTAGCATTTGTCTTCCCAGTCTGAGGACACTTGGATGCCGAACATACTGCCTACAGGGTCATTATAATGTTCTTCCAGTATTTCCTTTATCCTCTTGTATGGTACATGGGTGTCCGGGAACATATTCCTGTAAGTCTCCATGTCCTCAACAAGGTCTTGGAATCTCTCAATGATTATCATACTATTCAAAGTTTAAACGTGGTTCCATTGCCTCTCTCTGTACCTGATTAACTCGCTCAATCTCTGCGTCAAGCTGGCTTTCCAGATTCCGACTAATAGCAAGCAAGGAGTTTAGTTCCTCTTTGGATGCTGCATTGTAACCTCTACGCTTCCGTGCAGCAAAGTAGTCTTTCTGTGCATTGCGAACTTTTACCGTGAGGTCGAAAAATTGTTTCGCATTCATACTACAATGATATTAAATATTACTATACACAATACTCTGTAAATTGTACTATCCAGAGGTTACTTGCGAGGCTTCTTGATCAGGAACGTCACATAGTCTCTGGTGCGTGAGAGATTGTCGGATATATCGACAAGGACGCGCTCAGTCGTCTTGTCATATCCGAGGGCTTTAATCAGGAACTCCACCAGGTCTTTATTGCTGACGGTCACGTTCCTTTTGTTCTTGATGCAACACGCGGCCCCGTTGGTGGTGTTGAATACGAAATGCAATGCTCCTGTGATATTGTCCTGTCTCAGTCGCAAGCGCATGAGGTTCGCGTCGATGATAACCTTGCTGTCCTCGATGTTCATTACCACGGTGTAATTGCCTTTCTTGTTATTGATGGCGAACTTATTGGGGCCGATGCTGTTTACCAGGCTGCTCTTCTTGTCAAAGTCGAAAAATGTGAAGTCTTCCATTTTCTTCGGTGTTGTTGGTGTAGTAATAGGTTCTGGGATCTCCTTGTCAGAAACTTGTGCCGCATAGTTCAGGGCGTGCTCAATCTCCTTTTCCCTCTGCCTGTCAATGGTTTCAGTAGCACCAGTAAGCCTTTGTAGTTTGGCTTGCTTCTCGCCAATCTCCTTTTCAAGCTGGCGGGCCTGTTTCTCCATCTGCTCCTGCTCCTTTGCGGCTTTCTCTTTCTCCTTTTTCACTCGGTCAAACTCCCCGGACTCGCATTCCTGGCAGTGCTTGTGGAGCTGGCCTTTGCTATTGTAGAGGAATGCGGACTTCGGCATCATGCGCTTGCAATGAGGGCAGTAAACCTGCTGCTCTGGCACGTCCATCTTGCCTGTATCGCGGAATTCCTGCAACTTGCGCTGCCATTTCTCATTGAGCTTCTTCCAGTACTGGAAATTGAAGATGGTGTTACGGGCCTCTCCCATGTCGAATGCATTGAGGATGACATCTTCTGGATCTGTCTGTTCCAAGTAGGCATCGATGCTGATGCGTTTGAAGCGGTGGTTGGCATAGAAATACTCGAAGTTGTTGAGCGTCCCCTTGTCTGTGAGGAACCTGCGGAATAGTGTTATCTCATCATACGTCATACGATACTCCTTTCTGCATTACTGCTCAATAAGTGGAATGATGTTGACTTTCTTCAACTCGTCATAGAGGAACAGACGGCCTTTCTGCGTCCACTCTGAGTTGTACTTGATTTCCTTCCGGCCATCCCTTCGGGTGATCTCGACGGGTTTAGAGTGCATGTAGCCCTGCGAGAGGTAGGGAGCATAGAGAATCCATTGGTCGCCGACCTTGTGCTGGATGCGCATCATGTAGAGCTTCTGATTGAACGCCTTGGCAGACATGCCGTAGTCGAGGGCAATCTGTGTGGTTAGCACGGTGGACTTGTTGTTGAGGATGGTGTCATAGTAGCTGACCTTGGGCTGCATGGTCGCTATCTCCTGGGAGAGTGCGAACACCTGCTGCTCTGCAGCGTCGGCACGCTTCGACTCCAGCATCTTCATTTCATATTCAGAGGCCCACGCTCTGGCCGCTGCTGCAGGGTTTGAGAAGTCCGGGAGCATCGTCATGTTCCGACGTTCCTTTACTTCCAGCTCTTCCCATCTGAGGACGAGCTTCGCACGGGCTTCATCCTTGAACTTGGTGGCAATGTATAGACATTCCCGTTTGTCGAGGTAGTAACAGGGCCTCGGTTGGTTGTTCGCGTCCTGATACGTCCCGAGCGTAAATTTCCGCTGGGCTGTTTTCTCCCATGCCGGCTCCATGTTGCGAATGGCTTCCAGCACATCGGAATGTCTCTTACCTGTAAGCTCCGCTATTTCGAGGGAGCTCATTGTCTTGGGGCTTTCGCCTAACTTGATTACTTCATTACTCATGGCTGTTTATTTTATAAGTCAAACAATGTTCTTTCTCTGCCAGGCTCAAAGTTACAGACAAGCACTTCAACCTTGTGCCGGGCATTGGTAAAGTTCGCAACCTTCAAAGGCAACTCAATCTCTGTGTGTAGCCATCCGTTCCTAATGATGAAAGCAGACAGCATGTCGCACATATAGTTGGAAAGGATGAATTTTCCCTTGATGGTCTGTAAGAGAGTGAGTAACTCCTCCAGATTCTCGAAGGAGTACCCGCTGTAGTGTTTCATGTCTGCCATCGGATAAGGCGGATCAAGATAAAACACGGTATCTGGAGTGTCGCGCTGTCTGATGACATCGAGCGCATCACGACAGCTAATCTGTACGTCCGAAAGGCGGTTATGGAGCCATTCGGAAAACTCATGCCTACGACGGCGCATATATACTCCCGTATGGCTTCCGGCATTGCCGTTGTCCCATTTCCAGCCACCACGCGGACTGCCAGAGAAGGAAAAGTTTGTCACCATCCAGACAGCCCATGCAGTTTCAACGTCTGATGCAGGAACGCGGCGGTTGTATATCTCCCTGGCCCTGTTATACTCTGATTCTGCATCGAGCGTGGTCTGTACCATCTGCTGAAGCTCGTCGAAGTTGGTCATAACTTGCTTGTAGAATGTGACCAGTCGCTCGTTGGTGTCATTGATGGCTTCGAGATAGCTCTTAGGCTTGGCAAAGAACGCGGCACCGCCACCGAAGAACGGTTCACAATAAATCTTGTGGGCTGGGAGCATCGACACGATGGAAGGTGCCAATGTCTGCTTGCCGCCATAATATGTGATTGGAGTTCTCATTTATTCAGCATCATTAAATGCTCTGATTTTACCTTCAATATATTTTCTGTTCTCTATTGCAGTTACGTACATGTCTTTTATTAGAGAGCATACGCTTACCGTTGTAGGGCAGATGCCAAGGAAGGTGAACTTATCACCATGATTCTCTGTGCTATCGTATGCTTGATTAAGGATTTCTTCAATTTCCTTGTACTTCTTTACGACCTTTTCAAGTCTTTTTATATCACAACTTTTCATACGTTACTCCTTGATTAGTTCTGGATTGTCATAGATGTTGCCTAATAGTTGAGGATCTGCAACGTCATTGGCTTCATAGACACCATCACTACACCAAATCTGATACTTTCCGTATTCATCTGACCATTTAATCAGTCCGACATGGTGTCTCATCTTCTTACGCTGGCGTTCTGTAAAAGCCCAATCGTCAAAACCGATAATGTCACCATCGTACAATTCGCTGCATTTACGCGGTTTCCATCCTGTAAATTGTCCTACGGTTTCTGGGTCAACCTCGTGCTGCCTGTCGTAGGTTCCATCATCATTGTATGTGTGTATGAATGCCCTGCCTGTAGCCCTTCGAAATTCAAGGTCGCCACATTCCCATTTGTTATTATCGAGGCGTCTGCCTCTGAATTTGATAATTCTATTCATAATTACTCTTTGATTACGATTACTAAATCACCTCCAATCTGGAAGCCTTTCTCGAATAGCTCCTTGCACCGCTTGGGGACATTGGCCCACCTGCTCTTGTGCTTGGAGAAGCATGTGCAGAATCCCATCGTGTCATTACGCCCGGCAAGGAAGAAGGGGCAGGTTCCGCACATCGTCGGCATTTCATAGAAGGTCTGTCCGTTAATAGTCATCTCCAAACAGGCTTAGTTGAATGGGAGCAGACTTTGGCTTTGCCGATGGCTCTGCCTTGACTGGCTCCACGATTACTGCTTCTTTGATTCTGGGGCTTTCCTTGGCCTGTTCCCTCGCTTTCCATAGACGACACCCGATGAACACGTTCGGGTCTGTAAAGCGACGTATGGTAGGCGAAGCGGGGAAAGGATAAAGCCCCTCATTCACAATGTAGCCGAACCGGGCCTCTCCTGGTTCGCAAAGGGTGTCGTGACAGATGACCTCGCCGTAGCATCCGTGAATCATCATATTGATTGCTGTCTGCTTGCAGCACATGGCATCGATATCCTCACCTATGAGATAGGGCTTTTCGGCACCGATGCGCTCCAGCTTGCTTGCAGCGGCCAGAAGGAGGCGACCACTGCCACAGGCGCAGTCGCTGACGGTGATACGTCGGCCAAATCCGTTGCAGTTCACTTGCGGAACATCTGGCTTGGTGTCGCCAAAGGTGCAGTCGGCCATCATGTCACAGATGCAGGCTGGAGTAAAGCACTGGCCGAGGGCGTTCTTGCTCCCGGCCCATTCCATAAAGAGGTCGCCAAAGGCATCATGCCAGCCGTCATGAACGAGAGCGTCCTGCATGATATTGAAGTACACGGTCATCATCGTGTAGAAACACTGGTTCTGCTCCTTGTTGTACCGCCATCCCTCGACGGGCTTTCCCTCTGGATCCATGCAGCCGATGATGTAGTCAAGCAGAGCGGACAGAGTCTCAGCCATGCCAATGCCATAGCGGTAGCCGAATTTCTCCATTTCATGGGAGAGTGGTTTTATTGAGTACTTCATGCTGCTTTCTTGAATAGTCCGATGTTCTGCTCTACCAGCTTCACAATCTGGTTATGGAACTCTGTCTGTTTGTTCTGCAAGCCCCTTGATTGAACCACAGCGAAGGTTTTAAGGTTCAGCTCTATTGTCTCTATACGTTCCCCTGTTTCGCGGCTCTTAGCGGACAGAATCAGCGAGAATTGCTTCTTATGGTAGCCCATAGAGAATACGCAGTGATGCATGTGCTTTCCTTCCTCCTGCATTTCGGCTATGCTCTGAATGACTGTTATTACGATGTGCTCATTGCCGAAACAGATGCCGAAGAACTTGCCTTTCTCCTTCTTGTATGTGTCCTCACAGAACAAGGCCTCACGCTCCTTGCGCTTCTTCTCTTCCTCTGCCTTGATGCGTGCCACACGACCTACATAGAGGTCATGGGCTGCTTTGAGATCAGCAGGGCAGACATAGTGGGCGTTGTGGGTGTCGAGATTGAGGAAGTGCAGCGCATCGAGTAGGTCATACCACATCGAGGCATCCTTCACAATGTAGTGATTGCGGTTGGCAATCTTGATGGAGTGGAAGAAGTCAAACTGCCTGTCTCTTGAAATATGGTTGCCGTTACGCATCCAGTATCTGAGGATATCATGCTGTCCCGTCTTGGCAAGCATTTCAATGTCGCTGTTTGAAAGAAGCTGCTTCATCAACTCTACCATGTTAATGCCCCGCAGCTGTGCCAGGCAGTTTTGCCATCCATTGCGTTTGATGATGGGGATGACGCTCATACGAGGATAGAAATAGTTGTCTGTCACGTCAAACACATCGTCCATGGCATAGCTGCCGGTGGCATGGCTGTTATGCTTCTGAATGCCCCAATCAGAATGATAGTTCCAGCGGAAGTGGAAAGGAGAGCGTGTGTAGCTCTTACTCAGGATGGTCTCGTTGCCTTTCTCGTCGATCCAGTTCTGGTACACCTCGAAGATGGTATAGACGGTTTCCTGTCCCTTTGTGTTGTACCTGTATGCCTCGAAGGTTCGGAACACCTGGTAGCCTTTGAACGTGGTGATGATAGTCATATATACACCCTCGTTCTTCTCGCGTCGGTTACTCTCATTCCAGTGCTTCGGCTTTATGTGAGCACCGCAATGAGGACACGTTTCTTCATCCACTTCGAGCGACACGGCCAGAACGTTGAGGTCTTGCTTGTATATGTGACCGCAGTACTGGCACCATACCTGGCCTGTTCCCTTCCAGTAGTAGCCCGTATGGCTGAATATGTGCTCCTTGGGATAGTTACGCTGTTTATCTGTCAATGGTGGAAGCTGTGAGGCCATATCCACGAACATTTGCTGTTTCTTGGTTCTTGGTTTCATACCTTTTTTCTCCTTTACGTTACCTATACAATAACCTGATAAACACATAAGCTACATCATGTCAAAAAGTGATAACTGCAAGGACTTCTGGCGCTCTTCCGCTTCTCTCTGCTTCCTGATGCGTTCCTCCTTGGCCTTGCGTTCTTTTTCCTCACGCTTGCGCTCTTCCTCCTTTAGCTTGGCAAGCTGCTCCTTTTCGTAGTCAGCCTTGGCTTTCTCCTTCGCTTCGGCTTTCTCTTCATCAGAGAGTTCGACGGTGTGGTTAACGACCACCTTTGCACTCACAGGCTTCACGTCCTTGATGCCATCCTCGTCATAGTAGTGAATGGCCATGTTGTAGATTTCGTCGTCATCGAATCCACAACAGCCGGACTTCTTCACCTGCTGGAGGATGTAGTTACAGCACTCGTCAAGGTTCTTGTTCTCCTTGGCGTAAGTCTTAGCGAAAAGAGCATCTTCGGCAGCTCTCTTGTCGAGATATGCCTTGATGGTTTTCTTGAATGAGGTGGAAACCTTCTCACCTCTTGCCGGAGCTGACTTCTTCTGCTCCTGATCTTTCTTTGGTTCGTTCTTTGTTGCCATATCAATATTGCGTTGAATTAAAGTTTTCTTCTGTCCTTTCCCTTTATCTCCATGTAGTTGCACATTTCCACAAGGCGGCTGGCCACACGGTCGCCGTAACGCTCGATAAGGGTCTTGTGGGACATGG
>ODAI012002986.1_pt1 | contig 13491 bp, 13 predicted proteins | sample 1539321 | NCBI WGS metagenome assembly ODAI01 (sample SAMN02144231, study PRJEB22623) | gut metagenome | biome: sheep rumen | host: Ovis aries | place: New Zealand
TGGTATGTCAAAATGCCGGCACCGGAACCGGCCAAGCCTCTGATCTGTATTTATGCGGCACCGGCCAGCCTTTGCATCGCGGGATATGTGCAGTCCGTGACCCCGAAGTCGCAGGCTTTCCTGCTCGTACTCTGGGTACCGGCGACGATCCTGTTCGTCTTTGCCTGCATTAAATTCGTTCAGTATTTCAAGCTGCCGTTCTATCCCAGTTATGCGGCATATACATTCCCGTTTGCGATCAGCGCCATCGCTTCGAAACAGCTCATGGCATGCTCCGCAGCGATGGAGAAGCCGCTTCCGTTCCTGAAACCGATCGTTCTCATCGAGACGATCATCGCCGTGATCACGACACTGTACGCTCTGGCGCGGTATCTGATGTTCATATTCGGGAGCGATAATAAATAAATTTCCGGCTTGCCTGCAATACCGGTGCAGTATCTGTATGATGAGACTGCCTGCATATTAAACTGAAAGAGAGGAACTGCCGCGAGGCAGTTCCTCTTTTACATATTTTACTTCTGTGCCCCCGTGAAGAGTAATATTTTCTTTTTGCGTTGATGGGATCTTTTGGATGGCATATAATAGATTACAAATCAAGATTACACATGAGGATTTCACATAAGAGCTTTTAAATGAGGACTTCACATGAAGATTTTAAGAACACATCGACATTAGCTAAATGAGGAATAAAATATGATTTCAACAAAACAGAGGAACTACCCGTTCACCGCAATCGTCGGACAGAACGACATGAAGCTTGCGCTCAGTCTCATTGCGGTACAGCCGAAGATCGGCGGCGTGCTGATCTACGGAGAAAGAGGTACGGCAAAAACGACAGCGGTGCGGGCACTTCCTTTTCTGCTTGGCGGAAATATCCGTGTAGTTGAACTTCCGCTGAATGCATCGGAAGACCGTGTGATCGGTACGCTTCAGCTCGGAAAGCTGATGAAAAACGGGGAGCGTGAGTTCGTACCGGGACTCCTGGCCGAGGCCGACGGTCAGATATTGTATGTTGATGAAATTAATCTTCTGGAAGATTCCATCGTTGATCTGCTGCTTGATGCGGCGGCCACCGGAATCTGCCGCGTGGAGCGAGAGGGTGTATCCCTGAGATATCCCGCAAGATTTGTTCTGATCGGAACAATGAATCCGGAGGAGGGGACACTCCGACCTCAACTGCTGGACCGTTTCGGGTTATCCGTCAAGGTAAGCGGAAGCCTTACGAAAGAGGAACGGCTTTCGCTTATCCGGCGGCAGACGGAGTTTGAAAATGATCCGGTTGCATTTGTAAAAGACTGGGAAGACGAGGAGGATTTTCTCGCGGAGAAGATCCAGCATGCTTCTGTTTTGTATCCGAAAGTGACCTTTTCGGATGAGATCATGGAATTTGCGGCAGGACTGTGCGAAGAATTTAAGGTGGACGGCTACCGGGGAGATATCACCATGATGCGCACGGCTCGCGCCGCAGCCGCACTTGACGGAAGAACGGTTGTCGGCAGGGATGATATTCTGCTGGCAGCCAGGTTCGTTCTTCCTCACAGAGTGAAAAAGATGCCGTTTGAGGACATGGGAATGACCGATAATATGCTGCAGAAAGCAGCTTTGTCACTTACCGGCAACACGGAAAGCATTCCTGCTGAGACCATCGCCCGGATTGCGGAGGATGAGAGGAAATACAACGAAAAAGGATAATCGGGGCAGCGCCCGGATCAGGGGATGTTGATTCTGAAGAAAGAGAGGTGAGTATGAAAATGAGGAACAGATTGTTTACTGATTATGTGTTATCCTTTGATTCATCCGAGGTAAGCAGATGTCTTCTCTGTCATGATCCGGTATGTTCCGGGGTCTGTCCCCAGAACGCTCCGACCGGAGATATTATCAGATCACTCTATTTTGAAAACTACCTCGGTGCGGTAAGAAAGCTTGCCGATACGAACTGCACATACTGCAATGCTCCCTGTGAAAAAGCGTGTATTCTTTCACAGAAATGCATGCCGATCGAGCTCCGCCACATAAACCTCGGTCTCGGCAATACGAGAGATTTCCTCCCGGAACCGATCGCAGACACCATAGATATGTCGGCGGACATATGCGGGGTCAAACTGGAAAATCCTTTCCTGCTGTCATCCTCTGTCGTTGCGAGCACATATGATATGTGCAGACGCGCGTTTGAAGCCGGCTGGGCCGGCGCGGCTTTCAAAACTATATGCAGCTTTCCTCAGCATGAGGCGTCTCCGAGGTTCTCGGTGCTGAGGAGCCATGCCAATTCGTTTTGCGGATTCAAGAATATTGAGCAGCTGTCGGATCACAGCGTTGAAGAAAACATGGAGATTTTCAGGAAACTGAGAGAAGAGTTTCCGTCCAAGGTCATTGTGGCTTCGATCATGGGTCAGAATGAGGATGAGTGGACAAGTCTGGCAGAGAAATGCGAGAAGGCGGGCGCTTCCGTCATAGAGTGCAATTTCTCATGTCCCAATATGGAGGCTGACGATCTCGGCATTACAATCGGTCAGTCGGAGGAACTGGTAGAGAGATTCACACGTGCCGTAAAGAGGGGAACGAGCCTTCCCGTTCTGGCCAAGCTCACCCCGAATATCACGGATATGGTGCCGCTCGCGCTGGCCGCAAAGCGCGGCGGAGCGGACGGAATTGCCGCAATCAATACTATCAATTCGATAACCGGCGTAGATATTGATACGCTTGTGGCACAGCCCGCCGTTCAGGGCAAGTCTATGGTGGGCGGGTATTCCGGACCGGCTGTCAAGCCGATTGCTCTGAGGTTTATTTCGGATCTGCATAACTGCGAAGACCTTAAAGGGCTCCATATCAGCGGTATGGGCGGCATCGAGACATGGGTCGACGCTCTTGAGTTCATGCTTCTCGGAGCAGGAAGCGTACAGATTACGACTGCTGTTATGCAGTACGGATACAGGATTATCGAGGATCTTCTGGAGGGACTGTCCGATTATATGAAATGCAAGGGCATTGCCTCCCTTCAGGACCTTATCGGCGGTGCGAGCAGGACGGTCGTCAGCCATCAGAGCATAGAGCGCGATTCCATTGTTTTTCCGGTCTTCAACGAGGAGCTGTGCAACGGATGCGGCAGGTGCTATATCTCCTGTATGGACGGAGGACATCAGGCGATACAATTTGATTCTGTGGCACGCAGGCCGAAGCTGAACGGGAGCAAGTGTGTGGGCTGCCATTTGTGCAGACTGGTATGCAGAGCCGGGGCGATCGGCACGGCGAAGAAGGCGGTACAAAGAAGAAAATCTGCGAACTGAAGAAGGACATCATGAATAGACAGAAAAAGAAACATATATGGCTTATCTTCGCATGCATAATTGCGCTGTCTGCTGCGGCATTTCTCCTGTATACAGGGCAGTATTACCATGCGGATTCATCTGCGCTGACTATGTTGGAATCCGACGAAAAGGTTTCGGTGACACAGGCCGATTACGGATGGTTTTTCGACGGGCCTTCCGAAGAGGAAGCACTCATCTTTTATCCCGGGGCAAAAGTCGAAGAGACCGCTTATGCTCCGTTAATGCATCGTATTGCCGAACAGGGCATGGATGTATGTCTTGTGAAAATGCCGTTTCGTCTCGCATTTTTCGGCACAGATAAGGCAGAACGGGTTATGGAAATATATGATTATGAACGCTGGTACATAGGCGGACATTCTCTCGGAGGCGCGATGGCTGCGGTCTATGCCGCGGAACACAGTTCGCAGCTGACGGGGGTCGTTCTGCTCGCCGCATATCCGACAAAACCGTTGGATGACCATCTTCGGGCAGTTTCGATCTATGGCTCTTGTGACGGCGTACTGAATATGAGCAGGCTGTCGGATGGAGAGCAGTATATGCCAAAGCGCCGGGAGCAATATGTGATAGAAGGCGGGAATCACGCACAGTTCGGCAATTACGGGAAACAGAGCGGAGACGGGGATGCGACCATTTCGGCTGAAGAGCAGCAAAGGAAAACGGTGGAGGCTATTTTGCTTCCACCGTCTTTGTCACGATGACATCACTGCCGAGTCCGAACAGATTCTGAATGACGACCGTACCTGCTTTGACAGGTGCGGTCACTTTATATCTCCTGATTTCTGCCGCCGCATCCATGATACGGTCTTTGGGAATCGGTGAGGTCAGGCGCACGCTGGCGAGCGGCAGCTCGCCGCCTTCAACAAGGATCGATGTGGAGATCGTTCTGCGCGGATCGATCAGTTCCTGACGCACATAATCCGCGCCGCGCGTGCGCGGATCCAGCTCGATGCCGGCATCCAGAGAGAGCTCGTTCTCCGGAATCAGTCCTACGGAGAGTATCAGTGTATCGTGACAGCTCACGGGCGATGGCGCTTCCGACGACTCCGGCTCCGATTACGATCACATCATAAAGTTTCTGCATAGTTATCCTCCCCTTTAAGGCGCAGGCGTTCATCTATATTCTGAATTCAGTATATCAAAAATCCTGTATAATGGAAATCATGACAGATACACTTGTATTTGCAATACTAATCAATTACTATGAGATTTGCGGTCAAATATACCGTCTGATATACTAAACTAAATTGGACTATAGAGAATAAGAGGCATGTAATGAATATTATAAAAAATCAGAGTTTTGATGAAGAACGGGCTCTTTACGGAAGCGACGGAATCGTGGTTGCAGGATGCAGGTTCGACGGACCTGCAGACGGAGAGAGCGCCCTTAAAGAAAGCAGAAATATTGAGGTGAAAGACAGCTTCTTCAACCTGAGATATCCGTTCTGGCACGACGATAACTTAAAGATCAGCGGATGTGAGCTGACAGAGAATTGCAGGGCTGCCCTGTGGTATACAGAGAATGCCGAGATAAAGGATACAAGGCTTCATGGCATAAAGGCTCTCCGCGAATGCTCTGATATCAGAATTGAGAACTGTGATATCATCTCTCCGGAGTTCGGATGGTCTGTAAGGGGCATTTTTATGAAGGATACCGCTGCCGTAAGTGAGTATTTCATGATGAGATCCGAGAGATTAACATTTGACAATGTGACACTGAACGGCAAGTATTCCTTTCAGTACATTACGGACTCAGTCTTTGAGAACTGCAATTTCGACACTAAGGATGCCTTCTGGCACGCAAAAAACGTTGTTGTCAGAAACAGCGTGATCAAAGGTGAGTATCTTGCGTGGTACTGCGAGAATGTGACATTTGAGAATTGTACCATCATCGGAACGCAGCCTTTATGCTACTGCAGAAATCTCAGGCTTGTGAACTGCAAGATGATTGACACGGATCTTGCATTTGAAAAATCGGAGGTGGAGGCCACGATTGACTCCTGCATGATCAGCATTAAGAATCCAAAGAGCGGAACTATCCGGGTTCTGGGTGTAGATGAGATTATAATGGATGATGAGGACGCTAAAGGGAAGGTGCTGACAGTAGTAAGTGAGTAACTTAAACTTCCCACATGGAATATACGGACAGTCTCATCATACAGATACTGCGTCGGCGGGACGCTCTCGCTTAAGTCTCGCAGGCAGCGGTACATAAGAAATTTTCTGCGTTGTCACTTGAAAATTTCAAGTACCGGCCGCGAGACGAAGCCGCGCCGACTGGCAGTATTGTATGATTTCGACTGGCGTTGTATCAAAGTGGGAAGTTTGCGTTACCAACAGTATCAACCGTCAGGAATCAACTGAGAGTATGGAAGGAGAGAACGTCATGAAGGAGATCCCGGTAACAAAGATCGAAGGCATTCGCATCGGGCAGACGGAAGACGCAGATGCCGGAACAGGGTGTACAGTTTTCATCGCGGAAAACGGAATGCGCGCAGGTCTTGACGTGCGCGGAGGCGGTCCGGCCTCAAGGGAAAGTCAGCTCCTGAATCCGCTCATGGCCGCGAAGACGATTCACGGAATCGTACTCGCGGGAGGCAGCGCATATGGCCTCGGTGCGGCAAACGGAGTTATGGAGTATCTGGAGGAAAAAGGGTACGGCTTTGACGTCGGCGTGACCAAGGTGCCGCTGGTAGCGCAGTCGGATATTTTTGATCTGACCGTCGGAAATCCTTCCATCCGTCCGGACCGCGATATGGGCTACGAGGCCGCAAAGCTGGCTATGGAATCACCGAATTACCGGGACGGAAATTACGGAGCAGGCTGCGGTGCTACGGTCGGAAAAATCAAGGGAATGGATTATTGCATGAAATCCGGCGTCGGAAGCTATGCGGTTCAGATCGGTGAGCTGAAGGTAGGGGCCGTCGTTGTATTGAATGCTCTGGGGGATATTTATGACTGGAAAAACGGAGAGCAGATAGCGGGGCTTCTGTCAGATGACAGGCTGAGTCTCAGGAGTACCGCCGAGCAAATGAAAACCAGCATAGCAAGCACAGAGAACAAATTCACGGGTAATACCACGGTAACGGTTGTAATGACAAATGCCTCCTTCGACAAAGCACAGCTTTGTAAAATTGCCGGGATGGCACACGACGGCTATGCAAGATCGATAAACCCGGTGCATACCTCCGCGGACGGGGACAGCATCTATGCGGTGTCCCTCGGCGAGCTGGATGCCGACCAGGATCTGGCCGGTACACTTGCTGCCGAAGTTGTCAGCGAGGCCATTATTCGTGCGGTTATGCATGCGGAGAGTGCATACGGCTATCCTTCCGCGACGGAACTGGGTCAGATAAAAAGAGTGTGAAAAATGAAAAGCAGACACATAAGATTTAAACATTCAATGGAAATCGTATCGGCAGCACTGGCCATCTCTCTTGCAGCAGGCGGCTGTGCTCCTGCTAAGACCTCCTCCGCGGAGGACCCGATATCGGTGATGCACTTTTTTGTGCGCGAAGGTAAAATATCGGCGGCTTACGGAGCAGGTATCTACTCGACTGTAATAGTCTTCAGATACTTTACGGCGCGCTTGCTGTTCGGGTCCCCGAACACGATGAGCTTTGCCCCCTGAACGCCGTCGATTCCTTCAATCTGCTCGCCGCCGTCACTCAGCGCCACATATACTTTGCCGGCCTCAAGGAGTTCTGCACCGGACAGCTGCGCGGAATAATTATCCTCTGATGCGGCAGTAATTACGGAAGAGTCGGTTATTTCGATGCCGTTTGCCCGAAGAAGAGACGATAGCTCAGCACCCGTATACTCGTGGTGCGATATCTCGCCCTTTCCGTTGACAAGATCCCCGTCAAAAGCCCGGGCTTCGATATCCTCCCAGGCTACGGTGGACTCTTTGCCGCCGCCGATCAGGACGAGACCGGAGCGATCCGTGTCTCCCTGCCGATTGACAAAGATGAGTATGGCAGCGGCGACGGCCAAAACGGCAATGATTCCGGCAATCAGTTTCTTCTGCATTTCTGAAATCCTCCTTGTATGCTATCAGTTTCGCTTGCAGCTATCCTGCCTTGTTCTGCTTCCTCAGCACTCTGCATATCGACATCCGGGGCAGCGGGAGCTGATAAAACCGGACGCAGTCTCCTGACCAGTACGCCCGCAAAACAGCCGCACACCGCGCCGCTTATCAGTGCCGTGACAATGTAAAGAGCAAGGGGCAAAACGGGCAGACGGAACACGATGAGGTTGGCAGTTATGCCGGCAGATGCGGCGCCGAGCATGTTGGCAAGTGTCAGAGTGAAATCTGTACCGAGTTTGAATTTTCTCGACAGCAGAAAGAGCAGGTCGATTACGATGCCGGGCACGATGTAGCCGACAGGCGACAGGATGCCCATGCTGCCGACCATGCCGAGTGACAGGGCAATCAGGCTTTGCACCAGGGCCATCAGGGCAGCGCATCCGAAGCAGGGAATCAGCTCGGCGGCTATGACGAGGAACATCAGTGAAAAGCTGGTGCTGATGCCCCCCGGTATCCGCATAAAATCGGTCACGATATTGGCTGCAGGGGAAATCAGCTTCTTTGAGAGCAGTCCAAGGTCGCAGCAAAGAGCAAGAAAAAGCAGGTTTCTGAGACTATATCGGTTCAAGCGTTTCTCCCCCTTTCTGTCAATATGGTGACCATCCTTTTCGGGCAACAAAAAAGACACAGCACAAAAAACGCTCAGGCAGTGTCATTTTTCATGCTCTTTTTTTCAAGGATGGAAGGTTGACCGATTTCTCTGTCAGCCCCGGAAGCCGGATGGCTTCGGCGCAGCACCATGCGGGTTAAGCGAAGGCCGTTTAGGTGCTTTTGCTCAAAGAACTGTTATTAAGTTGTGCGGGAGCGGTACGTGCTCCCGAAGTTACGGCGAACGAATGATCTTACTACATAGATATAATAACATACTCTGCTGACGCTGTGCTATACTATTTATCTCAGTGTGAGAAGCTTCCTGCTTCTTAAGATGTGGGAAGTTTCAGTTATCAATATAGAGGTTTAGATATGAAGAAGGTGACAAGGAATCATAGAAGAAATTTCGAACAGAAGAAAAAGATATATCTGCAGGTCGCGGCGCTGGCAGCGGTATGCGTGCTGATCATGCTCGTCGGACGGATCATAGCCGGGACACGGTTCGAGATGTGCGTACCGCTCGGCATTGCAGATGTTCCGAAAGAAGAGAATATCCGGATTCATTGGGATAAAGACGGGGAAATTCCCGTCGAAGAGATTTCCGTCAGGGATGACAGAGAGCTTGTGATCGTTCTGCGGCCTCAGCAGCCCGGCGAATACGCGATGACCGTAACGAACAACGATGAAGAGGATATGTTCTACGATGAGCTGCACGTCACCGCACTGGGGACAACCTATTCCATGCAGACGAGGAACTTTACGGGAGACAATGCCGTCATTGCCGCCGTCGCGCTTTTTTACGTGGGCCTTGCGGTGATCAGCCTTCTGCATTTTATAAGACAAAGCGGCACGCAGCTCTATTCTTACGAGTCGATATGGGCCTGCGGCGTAGGCCTGTTCTGCGCGGTGAACGGCCTGAATTTCACGAATATTCTGGTGCAGCGTCTGATCAGGGCAGATATGGAGTGGATGCGTTTTGTCTATGAGAGCTTCAGTATGTCGGGTTTTATCTTCTCGGTGTTTTTTATGCCGGTGATGGTCGTATTCGCTGTCCTTATGATCGTGAGCAATCTTGAGCTTCTGCGGCATGAGAGTTTCAGAGTGCAAAATATTCTGGGACTGGGAATCGGTCTCGCACTGATCGGCGGCGAAGCCTTCGGCATCTGGCTTATAATCCATGATTACAGCGGATCGCAGACATATATCATGATCATGTACACGCTGGAGTGTGTGTACTTTACGGTGTATACATATTTTGAATGCATACTCATCGGCTCTGTGGTCAGCGGACTGCGGGCGGCCCGGCATGTTCCCGCGCCGGAACAGGACTACATTCTGATTCTGGGATGCAGCTTCAGAAAGGACGGAACGCTGACTCCGCTTCTTAGGGGGCGTGTCGATAAGGCAATCGAGTTCTGGAGAGCGCAGATGGAGCTAGGCAGGGAGGCTGTCCTGATTCCATCCGGCGGGCAGGGCGGCAATGAACCTATGCCCGAGGCGAAAGCAATGGGCAACTACCTTCGCGCGTGCGGGATCCCGGAGCGGGTGATCCTGGAAGAAAACAAGTCGTGCAACACGTATCAGAATATGGAATTTTCCAAAAAACTGATCGAGGAGCGCGAGGGAAGCGCAGATGATAAGAACGTGATCTTTGTGACAACCAACTACCACGTCTTCAGAAGCGGCGTCTGGGCGGGGCTGGCAGGACTTCGTGCGGAGGGACTTGGCAGCAATACAAAGTGGTGGTTCTGGCCCAACGCGTTTGTTCGGGAGTGCGTCGGCCTTCTGGCCAACCGGCTGCTGCCGGAGGTGGTCTGGCTTATTATTCTGGCTGTTCTGTTCGGAGGAATTGCGACGCTGGTCGCCTGACACAGGCCATAGCGGACCGGGAAACCGGTCCGCTTTTTGCTTCATAGGAAATTTCTTCACAGGAACCCCGGAGAAATTTTCTGTGAAACTTTTGACGGTAACAATGTATTCAAAATCTATTGCGGGCGGTTCCGCAAGTCTTTTTGCTGTGACTGCTCTGTCTCTGGTTTTTTCCGTGCTTGCGCCGTTTGTCGTAAAGCCGCTCTCGACGCTGCTTGATTACCCGGCCCATGATTCTTTTCACCGCTATATGATGAAAGCTGAGGTACTTTTGTACACAGATTGGGAGCCTTACGGAGGAAAGACCAAGACAGGCAAAGAGAAGGTAAGTGTATCAGGAATGGATCTTTCGGTTGATCTCAACCGATTTTCGGGAATGATACTGAATCTGACAGTGAACTGTCTGAAAGCAAAAGAAAACTAATAAACCTATTGACATAGTAGGATAATAGGTGTATTGTATCAACATCGGATTTGAGCAACCAATCAGGAAAGGAGAGAATGCAATGTATAGAACAAATATTTCTTATGAACTCACCATGTGTTGCAGTCGAATGTTGTTCTCCCGGGCATATCAGTATGGTCAGGTGCATTTGTCTGCTTTGTGTTGCACCGATGTATGACATTTCTCCATGAAAATGAAATGTGATAATGCCATTTGCCCGGGAGCTTTTATGAAGCCCCGGTTTTATTTTGCTCAGATTCCTTATATCGGTATAAACCGATCACTAAATCATTCGAAAAGAGGAAAAATTATGAAAAAGAGTTTAAAACGTGCAGGAGCCGCATTTCTTGGATTCACACTTACTATAGCTTCTCTTATCGGCTGCGGAGCAAAACAGACTGTCAATGAAACACAAAATAACGCATCCGCAGAAAAGGTCGTATACAGGACCGTGGACGAAATCAAAGAAAGCGGGACCGTCAACATCGGCGTATTTTCCGACAAGAGTCCCTTTGGCTATGTAGATGAGAATGGTGAATATCAGGGATATGATGTTTACTTCGGAAACCGCATCGGTGAAGACCTTGGTGTTGCTGTCAATTATGTTTCAACAGAAGCCGCTAACCGTATCGAGTATCTCCAGACCGGCAAGGTGGATATCATTCTGGCAAACTTCACTGTTACGGAAGAACGCGCACAGGAAGTTGACTTCGCGCTTCCTTACATGAATGTCGCTCTCGGCGTTGTTTCTCCTGACAGCGCAGTCATTACCGATCTTGATGAGATCGGAGCGGAGGATGAAGTGATCGTGATTTCCGGTACAACGGCTGAAACATATCTGGAAAAGAATTACCCGAATATCAAACTGCAGAAATATGACGCATATGCGGAGGCAAAAACTGCTTTCGAGAACGGAAACGGTATCGCATGGGCCAATGACAATACAGAGGTCATTGCATTCGCGATTGAAAATCCCGGATATACCGTGGGCATTCCTTCACTGGGCAGTGCAGATACCATTGCAGCGGCAGTTACCAAGGGCAACGAAACCCTACTGAACTGGTTGAATGATGAGATCGTTGCACTGGGGAGCGAGAACTTTTTCCATGCCGATTATGAAGCGACGCTCCTTGACACATATGGCAAGGACTATGAAGATACTCTCGTTGTAGAAGGCGGCGTTGCGGCAAATACTACGCAGACTGCTGTAACTGAAAGCAAAGGCACCATCAAAGTGGCAGCATCCCCTACTCCTCACGCAGAAATTCTCGCTGTGGCAGCAAATCTTCTTAAGGAGCAGGGCTGGACACTTGAAATAATCGAATATGAAGATTATGTTCAGCCGAACCTTGTGGTTGATAGCGGAGACATTGACGCAAACTACTTCCAGCATATTCCTTATCTCGACAATTTTAACGAAGAAAACGGAACTTCTCTTGTTTCCGTTGCAGGCATACATTATGAGCCGTTCGGTATCTATCCGGGAACTAAGACAAATCTGGCAGACCTCGGCGATGGGGACGTGATCGCAGTGCCGAACGACACAACCAACGAGGCCAGAGCACTGTTGCTCCTTCAGGATAACGGCATTATCAAGCTGAAGAATGACGCCGGTCTGCTGGCAACCGTAAAGGATATTGAAGAGAATCCTCATAATATCAAGATCCAGGAGCTTGAAGCTGCGCAGGTATCTCGCGTGAAGGATGAGGTTGCGTTTGTGGTGCTAAATGGCAACTATGCTCTCGAAGCAGGCTTCTCCGTCGCACATGATGCAATTGCATATGAAACCAGCGACTCTGTTGCCGCACGGACATACGTGAATGTTCTTGTAGTAAAAGAAGGAAATGAGAATAATGAAGGAATTCTGGCGCTTGCCGAAGTACTGAAATCCCAGGAAATCAAACAGTATATTATTGATACCTATGATGGTGCGGTTGTCCCATTTGAGGATTAAGTATTCAGGACGGGCAGTGTACGTGTCATCACTGCCCGTCTTTTCCTTAAAGAAAGACAGGAAACAGTCTATGAATGATAATTATATTACGTTGAATGCAATATCAAAACGGTTCCCGGTAAAAAACGGAAGTGTCGAAGCACTGAATAACGTATCTATTTCCATCCCGAAGAATGAGATTTTTGGCGTAATCGGATTGTCCGGTGCCGGGAAAAGTACGCTGGTACGATGTATTAACCTATTGGAGCGACCGGATACCGGGGAAATTCTCATTGATGGCGAAAATCTTATGCAGCTGAGTAATGAGGAACTGCGTCTCAGACGGCAGAAGATTGGGATGATTTTTCAGAATTTCAATCTGTTGGAGCAGCAGACCGTATTAAACAATGTATGTTTTCCTTTAGAAATTCGCGGAATCCCGAGAAGGGAACGCAGAAAAAAAGCGCTTGAATTGCTGGAGAAAGTCGGTCTTGCGGAAAAGGCGCAAAGCTATCCCTCTCAGCTTTCCGGCGGACAGAAGCAGCGAGTTGCGATTGCGAGAGTTCTGGCAAATGAGCCGGAAATTATACTTTGCGATGAGGCAACAAGCGCTTTAGATCCGGATACTACAAAGACAATCCTGGAGCTGCTGAAAAAGATTCACGATACGATGGGGATAACGGTGATCATTATCACCCATGAGATGAAGGTGATTCAGGAAATCTGCACCAGTGTTGCGGTACTGGAAAACGGCGAGATTCAGGAAGCTGGTACCGTCTCGGAAATATTCAATCATCCAAAATCCAAAGCGGCAAGACGGCTTCTGCTTTTGGAAGAGAAGGAGGACGCGGCTTATGTGGGATAACAGTATGACGGTCATGATGCTGGAAGGCATCCGGGATACCGTATTTATGACGGTGGTTTCTACATTCTTCGGATATCTGATCGGTATCCCCCTTGGAATTGTTCTTACCCTTACGGATAAAAACGGACTGAGACAAAATCAGGCAATATACCGACTCCTTGATGTGATCATTAATATTACAAGGAGCGTACCGTTTTTAATTCTGCTGATCGTAGTAATGCCGCTGACCAAGTTTCTCGTGGGAAAAAGCTACGGCGCGGCGGCGACCATCGTACCTCTTACACTGGCAGCCGCGCCTTTTATAGGGCGTATGGTAGAGTCGTCTTTGAAGGAAGTCAACAAGGGGGTAATTGAAGCTGCTGTCAGCATGGGAGCTAA
>ODAI010100499.1_pt1 | contig 13490 bp, 12 predicted proteins | sample 1539321 | NCBI WGS metagenome assembly ODAI01 (sample SAMN02144231, study PRJEB22623) | gut metagenome | biome: sheep rumen | host: Ovis aries | place: New Zealand
GTCGGTCGCTGTAGCTTTAAGGCGTGTAGCAAGATCTCCGACCGTAATAGAATCGGGGATGAGCACCTTGAGCTGCTGCTTTCTTGCACGCTCGAGCTCAAGTCTTTTGAGCTTCTCAGCCTCAGTCTCCTTGCGGGAATACTGCTGACGGTTCCTCTGAGCGGACTTCTGGTTTATCTTCTGCTTCTTTGAGGAATAATTCTCGTTATGCTTGTTTGAAGAAGCCATATTGTCATAGCGCTCGTTATACTTATCGAGGTCAACGTAGCTTCCTCTTGTATCAACTGTACGGCGCTGAGTAGATGTCTGGGCTGTCTCAGAGCTGAACGCCGCATTGAACTTTGTGCGCTCACCTCTATCCTGAGCCTTTGCCTGCTCCTTTTTCTTCTCAGACTTCCTGGGCTGCTGCTGTTTCTGGGGAGCAGTCTCGGTCTGGGATTTTGCGGGAGCCTCCTGTTCGGTTTTCTTTTCTTCCTTCTTCGGAGCTGTTTTCTGCTCGGCAGGCTTCTGGGCAGGGTTCTCAGCAGGCTTAGTCTCTGCCTTCTTTTCGGGCTCGGACTTCTTCACCGGTTCAGTTTTTTTCTCAGGCTCAGTCTTTTTGACAGGCTCCGCCTTCTTTTCAGGCTGGGGCTTTTTCTCCGGCTCTGACTTCTTGGCAGCAGGCTTCTTGTCAGCCTTAGGCTCATTCTTCGGCTCGGCAGGCTTCTTTGCAGGAGCATCCTGCTTTTTCGCAGGCTTTTCCTTTACGGGCTCCGGGGATTTCTTTGCCGGTCTCGGGTCATTCTTTGAGGCAAAATACTCATCGAATGACTTCACCTCTCTGAGCTTTGTATAATGCTCAAGGATACGGTCCATTTCATCCTCAGTAAGACTGCTTCCGGCTTTTTTCTTATTGTCACCATTCTCGGTGAAATAGTCTATGATTTCCTGCGAAGAGATGCCGAGATCCTTCGCTGCATCGCTTAACTTGATTTTTTTAGCCATAGGCTCATATACCTCCATAGGTCATTCCGCACCGGGCGGAAGTATTTCATATTAATGTAAGAGCACAAGCTCATCAGTATCATTGTGCGCTGATACGCATAAAAGCGTCCGCGAAGCCCTTGTCTGTCACCGCGATCACCGCAGTTGACTTTCCGCACAGCTTTCCGAGCTCTTCCTTCGAGAGCTCAGAGGCGATAACAGGGACTGAATATCTGCCGCAGACGAACACGGTCTCCTTGACCGTTTTTGCAGAGGCATCGCAGGCTGTTATCACACAGAAAGCCCTGCCCTCTGCGGCACACCCGCAAACGCTGTCAAAGCCTTTGACGGTCTTCCGTGCCTTGTTGCATATCGTGAGGAGATCAGCCGTTCTGCGTTTCTTTTCCGAGCTCATCAGCCATCACCTCATAAACGCTGTCGTCTATCCTGCATGAAAATGTCTTTTCAAATCTCCGGGCTTTTCTTGCCTTGCCGAAGCACTCGGTACTGCGGCAGATATAAGCTCCTCTGCCGGACTTCTTGCCGGTGATATCGAGGCTTATATCTCCCTCCGGGGATCTGACTACGCGGATCAGTTCCTTTTTCGGCTTCATCTCATTGCAGCCGAGACACATTCTCATGGGGACCTTTTTCGGCTTCATGCTCATTCCTCTGTGTCCTCAGGAGCATCTGCCGTTTCAGCGGGAGCTTCCTCAGCGGGAGCATCATCGAGAGAAAGCACATTCTCAACGAGCTCTGGTTCATCCTCACCCTCCTCAGGCTCAGGCTTTACTGTTTCCGGCACCTTGTAATCCGGGCTCAGCTCAGGAGCTGCGTCACCTGTAAGGGTATCGAACTGCGGCTTGATGTCGATCTTGTAGCCTGTAAGCTTTGCCGCAAGCTTTGCATTCTGGCCCTTGTTTCCGATAGCGAGCGAGAGCTGATTGTTCGGCACGATAACGGTGCAGGTCTTTTCCTCCTCGGAGGTGATGACTGTCTTGAGCACCTCTGCGGGAGCGAGCGCTCTTGCGATGAACTCACCGGGGTCCTCGCTCCAGGGGATGATGTCTATCTTTTCACCGTTGAGCTCGCTTACGACAGCGGTTATTCTTGAACGCTTCGCACCGATGCAGGCGCCTACTGCGTCAACGTTCGCATCGTTCGACCAGACAGCCATTTTTGTTCTTGAACCAGCCTCACGCGAGATCGACTTGACCTCAACGATGCCGTCATATATTTCCGGCACCTCAAGCTCAAAGAGTCTCTTTACAAGGTCCTTGTGGGTACGGGAGATCTTGACTACGGGCTTCTTGTTCTTGCCGATTATGCCGGTGATATATACCTTTACAGGCTTGCCCTCGACGAGAGTTTCACCGGGTATCTGCTCATTGCGGAAAAGGTAGAGCTCTGTGCCATCGTAGAGGACGGTAACAGTTCCCCTGCCGGGCTCGACCTGGGAAACTGTTGCAGTGATGCACTCATGCTCCTTCTGCTCGAACTTGCTGAGCATCTGCTCACGGTTTATCTCTCTGAGGTCGCCCTTGATGGACTGCTTTGCGGAGAGAGCAGCCATTCTTCCGAGCTTTGAGATATCTATTTCCTTCAGTAGCTTATCTCCTACCATGACATCGGGCTTTATTGTTCTGGCAACGTCGATATTGATCTCATTCTCGTCGATCGGGTAATCGTCTATGACCTCCTGTGCGATGAACATCTGGAAGCGCTTTTCAGAAGGGTCTATCTCAACGCGGATGTTCTCCTCGCTGTGGGGGTAAGCCTTTCTTGCAGCCTTGAGCATTGCGGACTTGACCTTTTCGATGAGCAGCTCAGTCTCGACGCTGTTTTCCTCGCCGAGAAGCGCAAGTGCCTCGAAGAATTCGCTTCCGCTGAACTCAGGAGCAGCGTTTGCAGCCTTTGACGATTTTTTCTTTGTATTCATTTCTGTAGATTCCTCCAGTATAATAATATTTCTTTTTAAAATTCAAGGTAAAGCTTTACATATGCGATATCAGCAAGCGGGAATTTTCTCTCGGAGCCGTCCTCAAGGGCAAGTGTAACTCCCTCCCGGTCGGCGCCGGCAAGCACAGCGGTGAATTCCTTTTCGCCGTCCGCAGCTCTTATCAGACGAAGTCTTACCGTATCGCCGGTGCAGACCTCGAAGTGCTCCTCCTTGACGAGCTCGCGTTCAAGTCCGGCAGAGCCGACCTCCAGCACATAGCTCTGTGAGATCGGGTCAGCCTCATCAAGCGCCTCGTTGATCGGGGCAGTAGCCCTTTCACAGTCGTCGATAGAGATCCCCTCGTCCTGGTCAATGAACACCCTCAGGTACCACATCGCACCTTCCTTTTCGTAGCAGATGTCCCAGAGGTAATAGCCAAGCTCGTCGGTTATCGGCTTTATAAGGTCATATACACGCTGTTCAGTCGCTCCGAATTTCTTATACTTCATTAGCAGTCTCCTTTCTGATAAGTCCTAATACAAACGAAAGACCGGAGGCTTCCGGTCTTTTGCTTTAACTATCATCTTTATTATTATACCACCTGTTTCCTGAAAAATCAAGTCTTTTCGGAAATTTTTTCATATTTTTTCAGCATATTCCGTATGCTTGTCCCTTCAAGAAAATGTTCACATTATTCTTGACAATCGGGTAAGAAATATTGTATAATATACTTGACATGACCGTGCTGACCCTCTCACCGGCACGTTGTACGAAAGGAGTTTTTATTATGAAGAAATTAACAAGAGCCCTTGCAGGCATCATCGCCCTCTCTGCTCTGATGTCGGCAACACTCTCTTGCAGCAGCAAAAAGGATGACAGCAGCAGTGAATCTCACGTTGACCAGTATTCCGTAACTGACTACGAGGGACTTCCTGAGGCTGATGCGAAAGAGGATAAGCCCATGGACATCGTATGGCTCAGCTACTACGACCTCAACCCTGAGGGCAAGGCTGACCGTTCGGTTGCGCTTTCACTGTTCGAGGACCGCTATGGCGGCTCGATAAAATCGATCGTTGTCAACCCGGAGGAAAAGTTCACCATTCTGTCTACCAAGATCGCAGCCGGCGATCAGGTGGATATGTTCCCCTATGAATGGGATGCTGTGCCTAACGGCGTTATGAAAAACCAGTATGCTCCTCTTGATCCTTACTACGACTCTCTCGGCATGAACGAGGACGGCCTCTGGGACGATATGAAGGACGTTATAGATATGTTCGAGTACAATGGCGGACACTATGTTATCCCTTACTCGATTTCCGATCCGCTCCTCATCACCTACAGCAGAAAGCTCATGCAGCAGGAAGGCCTTGACGATCCCTATGAGCTTTACCTCGACGGCGAATGGGACTGGGATGCTTTCATGGACATGATGGAACAGTTCGTTGAGAACGCTCCCTCCGGCACTCAGAGATACGGAATAAACGGCTGGTTCGGTCAGGCTGTTATCCAGTCGACCGGCCATACAGTCATCAACTATGACGGCGAAAAGTTCAGCAATAACATCAACGACCCCGAGCTTGAAAAGGCTGAGCTCCTCCTCCAGGAGATCTCACGCAAGCAGCTCTACCTCCCCGGCTGGATAGGTTACTTCCCGAACGACCAGTCTACGCTGTTCTTCGCAATGGCTGACTGGGCTCTCGGAACATCGAATGCAAAAAACGAGGGCGCGGATCTTATGGTGGTTCCGTTCCCAAAGGAGCCCGGTGCTAAGGACTATTACCTCTGCTGCAACTACGGTGCAAGAATGCTCGTGAACCATTCTGACAGAGGCGACGCAGTTGCTACTTACATAATGTGCGAGAGGTACGCTGCCACTGAGCAGAAGTACAGGGACGCTGCAAAACAGAAGGCTCTCATCGTCGAAAAGACCGGAAGCGGCCTCACCAAGAGCTTCGTCACCGAGGAGCAGTACGACGCTATCCAGAGCTATCTCGACCCCTCGAATATCGTTCCTATGTTCGACTTCGGCTACGGCATGGGCGAGAGAATGTACAGGGACGGCGATTATACCTATGAGACCAGAGGTGTTATGAACAACCTTGAAAACGCTCTCCTTGAAGGCACCGAAGGCGTGGATTCATGGGCGACCCTCCGCGATGCGTGGACAGGCGTTATCACCGAAGAAGTGAATTCCTTTAACAACTAAGATATTTCAATAATTATGCTATGGCGGGGAGCTCTCTCCCCGCTTTTGTTTACAGATCATAAGACAGCAAAAAGGACGCCTCAGGCGCCCTTTTTTCATTCTTCGTCAGTTTCTTCAGTCACGGGAAGCTTTTCGACCCTGCACAGCTCTATCCTGTGGTGACGCAGCTCGATGACCTCGATCCCCAGACCGTCAGCCTCAATGGAAAGCTGTGTACCATCGCGGGGAATATCGCCGAGCTCGGCCATGACATAGCCGCCGAAGGTCTCATAATTATCCGCAGGAAGCTCTATCCCAAGCTCCTCATTGACCTCTGCGACCGAAGTATTACCGGGTATCAGCCAGACATTGCCGCTTGCCTTTTCCATGCGCGGCTGCGGGATATCGTCCTCATCGTCCGAAAAATCGCCGACGAGCTGTTCAACAAGATCGGTAACTGTTATTATGCCGCTCATGCCGCCGTACTCATCAACAACAACAGCAAAATGATCCGCGCCGCTGTTCTTCATCTGCTCAAAGAGCCTGTCCGCCTTCATCGTCTCATGAACAAAGTACGGCTCCCGGACGGCGCTTCTCATGATATTCTCACGGCTCTTGTCATCGAGGCGAAAGTAATCCTTCGCGTGAAGCACTCCGACAACATTGTCAACGCTCTCGCCGCAGACCGGGAATACCGAGTGTCTTGTGCGGTGGATAGTTTCCTCCCATACACTTGTATCATCATGCTCCCAGAGTACGGAGACCTCGGTGCGGTGAGTACATATTTGTCCGGCGGTCATATCGTCAAAGGCAAAAACGTTCTTGATTATCCTGTTCTCGTCCTCGTCGATAGTCCCCTTTTCCGCGCCCGCATCGGACATCATGAGTATTTCCTCCTCGGTAACGGCATTATCCTCAGCAGAGGGGTCTATGCCCATGAGCCTCAGCAAGCCGTCCGAGGCAGCGCCGGTAAGGAATACTGCCGGAGCGGAGACTGCCATAACTATCCTGAGGAAGCCGCTCAGCCGGAGCGCTGTCTTTTCGGGGTACTTCGCAGCAATGTGCCGGGGCATGAGCTCGCCGAAAACAAGCAGCAGAAAACTCACTGCAAAAATAATTATTATCAGTGAAGCCGCCGAAAGAACTCTCCATGAGAGACCGGTGCCGGCCTTTTCAAGGACGCAGGCAAGCTTCCCTGTAAAGCCGTAAGCCGCAGATGCCACCGCAGCAAGGCTTACAAACAAGGATGATACGCGGGCAGAATCAAGGAGTCTGCCGGGGCTCGCAGTGAGTTTTTTCAGGCGTTTTCCGCGCCTTGAGCCATCAGCAGCAAGCTTTTCGAGCCGCGTATCATTGATCGCTATAGCAGCAGCCTCCGCGCAGTTAATCGCCGCGCAGAGAACTATAAGAATAAATTGCAGTATAAACCGCGTTATCATGTTTGTCTCCGATACAGATTATTTTTCTCTTTTCAGCACAGTTTCCACGCCGTCATCAGCCAGCATGGTGAGTGTATTTCCGTCAACGCTGTAGTAAAATGTACCTTCGTCATCCATATTGTAGGAATCCGACTCAATTGTGAGCTTATTGCCGCTTACGGAGTAGGAGAAGGCGTCAGAAGCGCTTATAACAGTCTTTCCGCCGTCGATCGTTATCAGAGTATTGCTGCGGTCAACGTTGGCAGCACCGCCTGTGAGAGCTGAAGCCCATTGCTCCCCCTCGCTGATCGTATAGGTACCGTCGAGAGTGCCGGAGCCTCCGGACTTCTTATCGAAAACGAACATTTTCTCGCCCTCATAGAGTATAGAGAGCTTGCTTCCGCTGAAGTCATATGTGATAGACTCATCCTCGTCGTCGAAGAAGTAGACCTTTCCGTCACGGAAGCTGAACATATAGCTCACATCCACAGATATATCGCCTTTTCCGCCGGGATTGAAGATCAGTGAAGCGGTAATTTCATCTTCCTCGATCACCCATGAACCGGTCACATCTCCTCCCTTGTACCTGGAAGTATCTTCGGTCACAGGCTCTCTCCTCCCGGTAGTTACGGGAGAGGTGGTTTTCTTTGTGGTAGTCTTTGCATCAGCAGTTGTCTCAGCAGTTGTCGTTACAGCCTTAGCCTCTGTGGTAGTCTCCTTGTCGGGCACCTTAACGGTCTTTGCGGAGGTAGTGGTCTTTTCAGTAGTCTTTTCGGATGTCTTTTCCTCACCGGTAGAAGCCGCGGTCGAAGCTTCTGCCGGCTCCTCCGATGTATCCGTTGCGGTCTCAGAGGTATTTGCAGAGGTCGTAGCTTCTGTATTGGATGAGGAGCTGTCCTTGCCGCACGAAGCGAAAGCGCTCACGAGAAGCAGGCAGCTCATAAGCAAAGCGATAGATCTTTTCATTTCATTACTCCTTTTCTCTGATCAGGACGGTCACGGTGCCGTCCCCGGCTGTCAGTGAAAGTCTGCTGTCTGTCAGCTCATAGCTGTATACGGAACTCTCGTTTTTTCCGTTTGATGTTTTTGAGAGCGTAAGGTTTGAGCCGTCAGCGGAATACTGATACATACTTACTGCGTATGTCATTTCTCCGTCGATCATATAGGTACTGTCTGCGGCGCGCATATATTTTTCGATATCAGGATCGTATATCTGGATATATGAGCCGTTGATATCCTCCGTTGAAGTATTGCCGTCTACACGCCTCAGTCTGTGGAGTTCAAGGCCGTCGAGCGTTACAGTAAGGTCAGTGCCGTCAAAGGTATAATCAGCCTTCTCACTCCCCAGAACGACCGCAGAGTCTCCGGAGAAGCTCAGGATATCTGAATAGTCTCTTTTTTCTTCCGCAGTTCCGTCCTCAAAGAAGGTCAGCCGCATATTGCCGGTCTGCGTACTCAGAAGCCATGTACCGATGATGCTTCCGGTTTCCTCAGCGGTGCAGGATGAAGTCCTGCTCCCGCATGAGGACAGCGCAGCAGCCATGCAGCAGAGCGCTGCGGTGAACCTTTTCATTTCTTATCAGTCAGCGCGGGTAAGTTCCTGCTTTGCGCCGCTTGCAGAAAGTGTGAGCGTGTCGCCCTTGATAGTATAGGAAAATTTCGTGTTGTTGAACAGAGACTTGCCCTTTACGATAGTGATATCCGAGCCGTCAGCGGTATACTGGTAGCAGTCAGCCATTACCATAACACTGTCTTTGCCGTCAAATTCGATAGTGAGGTTGAGCGGGAAGTCCTCTCCGAAGGTAGGCTCATACTGGTCATAGAGATAACCGGCTGTGATCTGGAACGTACCCTGGAGGTCGTTCTTGCTGCCGGAGATCTTGGTCATGGTGAGAAGGTTCTCGCCGTCAACATCGAGAACGAACTTGCCGTTCTTGAAGGAATACATATCCTCTGTGATCTCATTGTCGGAGAACACCATTGTAGTGCCGTCAACTGAGATGATCTCGGAGGAGTAGAGGATAACATCGCCCATACCGTCAGCCTTGTAGTTGTAGGCGCCCTTGAATCCGTTTTCCTCAGTCTCCCATGTGCCGACGAGCTTGCTGTCGACCTCGCCTGAGGATGAGCCGCCTGAGGATGAACCGCCCGAAGACGAGCCGCCCTCATAATCCGTATATTTTGTTACCTTCTCGAAATACATGATGAAGTCAGTGTCTTCGTCGTCTGCAACAACAAGATATCCAGACTTGATAATAAACTCGGTGTCGTCGCCTTCCTCATCAAGAGCAGAAACTTTCTTGGAGCTCTTTTCTTCCCATGTAAATTTGATCGTTTCGCCTGATTCTGTGTTCATGTATTTTCCGTTGCCGTCCTCATCGAACTCAACACGGATAAAGCTTCTCAGGCTTACTCCACCCTGCTCGGTATATTCCTCCCCGTCATCCTCTATTTTCACGAGTTCCCACTTTCCGACGAACTCTGAATCGCTCTCGTCATCGTCAGCCTCAGTAGTAGCCTCCTTGGTAGTCTTGCCCTTTGTGGTCTTCTTTGCAGTTGTGGTATCCTCGTCGTCATCATCGTCGTCAGCCTCAGTAGTATCTTCCTCATCATCAAAGAGACCGGAAATAGAGCCCTTTGACGCAGAATCCGAATCACTTCCGCCGTCGCTTCCGCATGAAGCAAAAGCACTTGTGATAAGCATACAGCTCATAAGAATTGAAATAAGTTTTTTCATAAATTTTCTCCTTTAAAAAAGTTATTTGATTTATTATTTTTCAAAATACAGCTTGAATTCTTCATCGTCCTCTTCATAGAGAACGAGATATTCCCCGTCTAAATAAGACAGATTAGTTCCGCCTTCATCATCAGTCATTGTCACCTCATTAGGACCGGTTACCTCCCACATGAAGCCTATCGAATCGTTCTCTCCGTCAGTATAACTGCTGAACGTGCCCTTGCCGTCAGCATTGATCTCCAGTGCCATAAGCTCACTCAGATCCACGCCGTCATACTCATCCTCAATAAAGCTGCCGCTGTAGTCGATCTTTGCAAGATGCCATTCACCGACGATCTTCTCCCCGATATCACCGGATGATGAGCTGCCGCCGGAACTGTCATCGCCGCCGCTTTCATCCCACGGCGTATACTTATTTACCTTCTCGAAGTACAGAACGAAATCCGGGTCGCCAAGATCTGTGACAAGATATCCGCTCTTGAGCGTGCAGTAAGAGCTGTCGCCGTCCTCGTCAAGTATCGTGATCTTTTTAGTGCCGGTGTCTTTCCAGTCGAAATCAAGCACATCCCCGTCCGCAGCACTGATGAACTGTCCGCTGCCGTCTGACTGGAACTCTGCGCGGATAGCGCTTCTGAGACTTATGCCGTTGTAGGAATCAGAGTAGGTAATACCCTCGTCCTCGATCATGACGAGCTCCCACTTGCCGATGAAATCGGAGCTGCTGGTATCAGGCTCATAATCCGTCTCAGGTTCAGTCTCCTCCTCATCGGGGTCTTCACGGGGAGTTCTTTCCCTTGTGGTCTTTTCCCTGAGGGAGATGCCTTTTGTCGCAGGCTCATCGTCGTCCTCATCCTTGCCATCTTCCGCCTCGGTCGTCTTTTCCGTCTTTTCGGAAGAAGCCGCTGAAGATGCTGCGTCAGAGTTATCCGTACCGCCGCTGCTGCTTCCGCATGATGCAAAAGCGCTTGTGAGGAGCATACAGCCTGTGAGTATCGCAACAAGTCTTTTCATATTCCATTCCTTTCCGACCGGAAAACGGTCATTGATATGCTGCTGGTATATCAGCTTTCCTTGACGAGCACTCTCTTTGTTCCGTCGGTGCGTGTCAAGGAGAGCGTATTCCCGGATAGTTCAAATTCGCCGCTGCTGTCAGGGAAGCCGTTATGTCCCTTGAAGCTCAGCGTGCTGCCGTCTATGGAATAGTCCACTGCATCAGCCGCAGTGATGCGTATGCTGCTGCCGTTCACTGTGAAATGCAGCTCTGCGCTGCCGGCATCTGTTATGCCCATGCCATGCGCAATGTTTTCACGGAGGCTCCCGCCTGTAAGTATGTAATCTCCTTCGTAGGAATCCGGCACCGCCTCTCCTGTGCGGTCAAGCACCACTGCTTCCTCACCGAGTATCTCTGCTCTGAGGATACTGCCGTCATAGCTGAGGTCGGAGCTGCCGATATGTATTCCCGCAATGAACAGATCTCCGCCAAGAAAATAGATATTATCCGGACAGACATAGATGTCAGCCGTGCCGTCGCTTCCGAAGACATAGCCTCCGGTGAAGCCCTCATCATTTACGCGCCATGTTCCGGTTATATCGACACCGCTGCTGCTCCTGCCGTTTCCGCATGAGGTAAACGCAAGCAGAGAAGCAGCCATCACCGCTGCAAAAGCCTTCATAGTTCCTCCTTGATCCACGCACACAGGCAAGAAGCCTGCACGATGATACTACAATTATATCACTGAGAGTACAGTATTTCAAGCAATTATCCAAAAAGTCCCCGAAATGTAATATTTTTTTTATCGCCGCGGGCTCAATTTGTAAATTATGACTATAATTCCGCGGTGTTACGCCTCTTTAAGCCGTCTGCACTTGACATTTCCGTCTTTTGATGTTAATATAATCATGGCAAAACAGCGTAACTTCCGCAGCCGCGGAAATTTTTTTGGAGGGAATATGAGAAAAATCATCGCCGTGCTCGCGGCTGCAATGCTTGCCACGCCTGTTTCCTGCAGCAAGTCTGATGATAAAAAAGATGATAAAAGCAGATATTTCGTGATAGAGGACAATGTCCTCGTAGGCTATACCGGAAAGGATGCCATTGTGCATATACCTGACGGCGTGACCGAGATAAACCAAAGAGCCTTCTGGGGGAATAACACGGCTGTCGCGGTATACATACCTTCCTCAGTGCGGAAGCTTGACGAAAATGCCTTCTGGAGCTGCAACGGGCTGAGATTCGTGGACATTGCAGAAGGAACGGAAACTATCAGCGAATGCGTATTCTGGAGCTGTCCCGCATTGAAGGACGTTAATCTCCCGGAGAGCGTAAAATACATGGATGATTCAGTCTTCTGGGCGATAAGAGGTCTCACGCTTCACGCCCCGGAAAACTCATATGCAGCAGAATTTGCAAAGGATCACCGGTTCAGCCTTGACTATACCCCCGCGGTATATGAGGATGAAGCGCCCGGAAAACACATCACCGCTTCACAATATGCTGACATGGACCTCACGGAATTTGAGATAGGCAGCGATATAGCTGCGATAGATGCCAACGCTTTCTACCACTGTGAAGGTCCCGCAGCCGTTACTGTTCCGGAAAATGTACAGTATATCGCGCCGGATGCGTTCGGATACTGCACAGGCCTGAAAACCGCTGAGATACAGGGCTGCCGCGATGTGAGAGCAAATGCCTTTGAATACTGCAAGGGTCTGGAAAAGCTTACCATAGGCGAGGGTACTGTCTCAATAGGCAGCTGGGCGTTTTCGTACTGCGAAAATCTGAAGGATGTGTTCCTCCCGGAAAGCCTTTCGGAGCTTGGAGAATATGCCTTCGAGCACTGCAGCGATGATCTTGTTCTGCACGTCCCGGCAGGCTCCGAGGCTGAAAAACTCGCAAAGCTCGCAGGACTTGACTATGATAATAATATTTAAGGAGAGATAATATGAACTATTTTGACCAGGACGAAGAAAGCGTCATCAGTGCTCTCGGCAGCGACCGGGAGCACGGACTGACAGACCAGCAGGTGAAGGAAAGCCGTGAAAAATACGGAGAGAATGCTATCGCCGAGGAAAAACCCAAGAGCCTTCTGCGGGTATTCCTTGAACAGTTCGCGGACCTCCTCGTAGTAATACTCATCATAGCTTCCATAATCTCAATGATAAGCGGCGAGATAGGCAGCACTATCGTTATCCTCGTCGTGCTCGTCATGAACGCTGTACTCGGCACCGCTCAGCACGTCAAGGCTCAGAAGTCCCTCAGCAGCCTCAAAGCCATGAGCTCCCCCAGCGCAAGAGTTATCCGTAACGGCGCCCAGACAGAGATACCTGCCTCTGAAGTAGTTGTAGGCGACATTCTCCTTATGGAAGCCGGAAACGTTGCCGCTGCCGACGGACGCCTTCTTGAAGCCGCTTCATTGCAGGTCAACGAGAGCGCTCTCACCGGTGAATCGCTGAACGTTACCAAGTCCACCGCAAAGATAGAACAGTCCGAGCTTGCTCTCGGCGACAGGGTGAACATGATCTACTCCGGCTCGAATATTTCTAACGGCAGAGGCGTTGCTGTCGTCACCGCCGTCGGAATGGGCACCGAGATAGGCAAGATCGCTTCCCTCATGCAGAATGCCAAGAAAAAGAAAACTCCCCTCCAGGTCAGCCTCGACAAGTTCAGCAAGATACTCTCGATCGCTATCATATTCATATGTATCGCCGTATTCCTGATGACCTACTTCATCAACGACCAGCCCGCCGTTGATGCGCTCATGTTCGCTGTAGCGCTCGCAGTTGCGGCAATACCTGAAGCTCTCAGCTCGATAATCACTATCTCCCTCGCTATCGGCACTCAGAAAATGTCGAAGCAGAAGGCGATCATAAAAGACCTCAAAGCTGTTGAGGGCCTGGGCTGTGTATCAATAATCTGCTCCGACAAGACCGGTACGCTCACCCAGAACAGGATGACTGTCCGTGACCTCAGCTTCCCCTGTGAGGCAGCAAAGGATGAGCTGCTGCTGGCTATGGCTCTCTGCAACGACGCTGCAAAATCTGAGGACGGCTGGCTCGGTGACCCTACAGAGACCGCACTCTCCGATTATATGGGCAACGATGAATATATCCGCATCCGCAGCGAAAATCCCAGACTTGACGAGATCCCCTTCGACATCGACAGAAAGCTGATGACGACTGTCCACTTATTTGCAGGCGAGCGCCGTGCTTACACAAAGGGCGCGATACACGTTCTTGTCACCTGTATGA
>ODAI013728234.1_pt1 | contig 13488 bp, 14 predicted proteins | sample 1539321 | NCBI WGS metagenome assembly ODAI01 (sample SAMN02144231, study PRJEB22623) | gut metagenome | biome: sheep rumen | host: Ovis aries | place: New Zealand
AATACCGCCACGAATCAATTCGCCACCGATTTTTGGTCCGACAACTTGCACCTGGGAATAAGTCACACGATTACCCAAAATGTTTTTGATTTCTGCAACGCGAACATTTTGTTCTTCATCGGTCGAATTCTTTGGCAAACCAACACGCAACAATATTGAACCGCCATCAATGGCCTGTAATTCTGGCTTGAAAGCAGCCAAATCATGACGCATTTTATCAACAGTATATTCCGCGCTTACCGGTTGTACTTCCATCGAAATACCACCAGAAAAGTCAATACCATAATTAAAGCCTTTGAATACAATTGATAATATTGAAAGTACAACACAGATTGCCGAAATCCAATATGATAATTTACGATATTTCATAAAATGCAGTTTCATCATTTACCCCTTTTTATAAATTGCACTTTCTTATTTATTTCTGATATAGCCAATTTTTTTGCTTTTGCCGTTCATATACCAATCAACAAATACACGTGTTAATAACAAGCATGTAAATAATGTTGTCGCAACACCGATTGATAATGTGACTGCAAATCCACGAATTGGACCGGCACCAAATTGGAACAAAATCAATGCACAGATTAAATTGGTTAATTCACCGTCCAATACAGTCTTGGTTGAACGTGTAAACCCGTAATCAACGGCGCGTAATGTTGGAACACCGCTGCGCACTTCATCACGAATACGTTCGAACGGCAAAATGTTTGCGTCCACCGCCATACCCAATGTTAATACGATACCGGCAATACCTGGCAATGTTAATGTTGCACCAAACAATGCAGACACACCGATAATCATTAACAAATTAACAACCAATACGATATCTGCAAACAGACCAAATATTCCATACAATACCGCCATAAATACCAATACAAACAAAACACCAACCGCCGAACCGATTTTACCGGTTGCAATTGTATCAGCACCAAGACCCGCACCAACGGTTCTTTCTTCAATAACTTCTAATGGCGCAGGCAACGCACCAGACCGCAACAATACTGCCAAATCTTTTGCACTCTGCAATGTGAAATTACCCGAAATTTGCCCACGACCACCCGGGATTGGTTCACGAATTGTTGGTGCAGACAAAACTTTGTCGTCCAATACAATTGCAAATCTTTCATTAACATGTTCGGTTGTTAATTTTGCAAAACGACGCGCACCAGATGCATCAAATTCAGTTGTCACAACCGGCATATTATTTTGATCAAATGATGCTTCGGAATTTTTCAGACTGTCCCCCGAAACTTCGACACGCGAATAAACAGGTATCATTTGTGCTGGATTTTCCATATATGGCAAGAATAATGTCCCACTTGGTGCATGCCCAGATTTGAATTGTTTATTTGTGATATTTTCATTTACCAAATGGAAAGTCATCTTGGCAGTTTGACCAATCAATTCTTTGATATGTTCTGGGTTATCAACACCTGGCAATTGAACCAAGATATATTTTCCACCCTGGGATTGAATTGATGGTTCTTTTGTACCCAGTGCATCAATACGACGACGAACAATTTCAATACTGCGTGTCATGGCATCGTTAATCATTTCTTCACGTGCCTTTGATGTATAAGAAATCGTCAACGTGCGACCAGACGATGAAATATCAACCGCGTTGCCCAAAACACTGCGTAAACGACCTTTTGCTTTTGATACTTCGCCACTTTCACGAATAACCAATGTCACACCATTGCCGGTATTACGCAAATCTGAAAAACGAATAACACCTTTGCTGCGGTCGATTAAGGCGCTGCGTGTTTCGTCATAAAGTTGTGCAGACTTTTCTTTTAACATAACATCTGTATCAACTTCTAACAACAATTGTGCCCCACCCTTAAGGTCTAACCCCAGTGGAATTGGTTGAATCCATGACGGAAAATAAGGTGCTAATTTTGGCGACAATGTTGGCACAGCCAACAACATTCCAAACAAAGATATAAATATAATTGCTAATTTCTTAAACATCACATACCCCACACATTATTCAATATTTGCAATTGCGTTTTTGCTAACTTCAATAACAACGCCTTTGGCGATTTCCATATCGATTGTTTTTTCGTTAACTTTTTTAACCGTTCCATAAATACCGGCAGCCAACACACGATTGCCAACTTTTACAGAATCCAGCATTTTTTGATATTCCGCCATACGCTTTTTATTTGGACGTATCATAAACAAATACAATATCGCCATAATAATAACACAATACAAAATCATACCCCACATACCATCTTGGGCATTTGCCACCGGAACTTTTTGTGTTGTTTGATTTGCCACTTCGATTACTTCGTTCATGAAAAATCTCCTTTTTTATACGTGAATCCTAGTAAAAAATCAAAGATAAGTAAAGGGAAAAACCACATTAAATCCGTTCGAACATTTCATCCAGTTCGGATATTGGAATAACCTTGTAAACCGGGCGGCCATGATTACATTCCCCACCACGTTCTGTCTTTTCGATATCCCGTAAAAGTGCGTCCATTTCGGCCATATTCAATTTACGCCCAGACCGCACCGAATGATGACATGCATAATTTGCCAATTTCAGGTGTAATTTTTCCTGTAAACGCGACGAATGTCCATAGCCGCGCACTTCATCTGCGATTTCTTGGAAACATTTTTCCCAATTCAAATCCCAATCGGCTGGTTTTTCAAATATGGCAATCGCGCCATCACCAAATGAATCAATATGCAATCCAGATTGCTTTAATTCATCGGCGATTGTTAATACAGATTCCACGTCTTCGCTTTTCATACGCACAACAATCGGCGCTAACAGTGGTTGGGTTTTAATTTCATGTTTTCGTAATTTTTCATATGTAATACGTTCGTGCGCTGCATGTTGATCAACGATAACAAATCCGTCGCGATTTTCCGCCAGTATATATTTATTATTTAATTGTCCGATAACGCGTCCCAGTGGCAAATCAAACGTATCTGGTTCAAAGACATTTTCAACGTTATCATTTGGACGAATTGGACTTTGATTAAATGTCTTATCCGCAACGAATGTTTGCGCAAAGAAATTATGTGCAGTCGGAATATTTGGTTGAAAGAAATTATTTCGTGTTTGTGGAATTTCAAAACTGGAATTATTGTTTACAATATTTTCCGAAACATTTTGATTTAATGTCTTTGATAACACATCACGCAGTGTCTTGATAATAAAAGCGCGCACATGTGTTGGTTCCAGAAAGTGCACTTCGGTTTTTGCCGGCGATACATTAACATCAACATCGCGATTTGGCAATTCCAGGTATAACGCACAAAGCGGAAATTCGCGCGCATGCATAACGTCCATATATGCCGCACGCAATGCTGCAACCAAGACTTTGTCTTTAACACTGCGTCCGTTAACAAATAAATATTGATCCACCGATGATGCACGACGTAATGTTGGATGCGAAACAAAACCATGAATCCGCATTTGTGATGACGAAGACACCGCGTCCACAGGCAACATTGCACCACGAACATCTTCACCCATAACAGAAATTATACGTTCGATTAAGTCCTGATTTTTTGGGAAACGCCATTTATCATTTAATATAAACCCAACATCAACACGCGACATTGCAAGACGCTTTACAACATCTAAAATCGCCAACATTTCTGATTTATCAGAATTCAAAAACTTTAATCGCGCCGGTGTTTTTGCAAATAAATTTGCGACACGAATACGTGTTCCACTTTCCCACGATGACGGCTTTATTTCATTAGTATTCGCATTTAATTGCCAACCGTTTTCTTCGCCATTATGAAATGTATCAATTGTCATATCTGACACAGACGCAATTGACGGCAATGCTTCGCCACGAAAACCCATAAAGTTAATATTTAACAAATCATCATCTGGCAATTTAGACGTCGCATGGCGCATAATACAATTCGCCAAATCTTCACGCGTCATACCACCGCCATTATCAATCACAGAAATCAGTGTCCGCCCACCATCAACGACATCGATAATAATTTGGTCTGCCCCGGCGTCCAGCGCATTTTCCACCAATTCTTTGACAACACTGGCGGGACGTTCAACCACTTCCCCCGCAGCAATTTGATTAACCAGAAAATCAGGCAGAACGCGAACAGCCATTTTAATCCTTGAATTTTACATCAATGATTTCGAATTCTTTTTCACCACTGGGCAAACGCACCATACATGTATCACCAACACAGTGTCCAATTAACGCACGTCCAACCGGCGAAGTGCACGATATTACCAATTTACCATCTGATTCAATATCGGACAAAATACGGCATTCCATTTTATTACCGTCTTCATCTTCGGTAAGAACCTTGGCACCAAAGACAACACGATTACCCGAAAGGCTGTCGATATCAATAACCTGGGCATTTTCGATAGTGTTTTCAATAAATTGAATACGCTTGTCGATTTGGCGTTGTTTTTCTTTGGCGGCACTATAGTCCGCATTTTCAGACAAATCGCCCAATGAACGCGCCCATTGCACAACCTTTAAGATTTCCGGTCTTTGGTTTTCTTTTAAATCTTTTAATTCTGATAACAATGCGTCAAATCCCTGACGCGAAATTGGTTTCTTTTCCATAATAAATCCTTAAATTTTGATATAAAGATATAACATTAATTTTAATTTTGCAATTATGAAATCAAACGGGTATAATAAATGATTATGAAAAGATTCAGACCAAATATTTTGACACTTTTCCTTATGCGCCGTTTTTTTGCCAGTTTTTTTCTGGTTATGTTGACGGTGTGCGGAATAATATTTGCCGTCACATTTGTTGAAAGACTTTCATCAAACCCTGATGCAATATCAACATTAATGGATGCATGGGTGCGTTTGTTGGAATATGTTCCTATGTTTTTACCATTGGCGGTATTTATGGGAACATTGGTCGCGTTTTACAATTTAACAAAATCATCTGAATTAATTATTATATCTGGTGGCGGGCTTTCACCTTTTCAAATTGCACGTCCGTTTTTAATCGGTGCATTTATAATTGGCGTGTTTGCTGCAACGGTTATAAACCCATATTCGGTAGATTTAACAACACGCAAATTAACATCACATCAATTAAAGTTAATTGATAATGCAATATGGCTGCGTGAATCATCTGATAACGGATATTTAACTGCGCGTGCAAATGGTATGAATATTGCAAAAAATCACGACATTATATTTAATGATATTATAATATTATTACAGAACGATAAATTCAAATTAACCGAACGCATTTCGGCAAAAAATGCAACATTATCAAACGATGGTATAAAAATTAAAAACGCAAAGATTGTTGGAAATGACGGCATTATAACGAACGGTTCGCGTGATATAAAAACAAAATTAACACCACAAACCGTGTTGGACAGATATTTACAGCCTGACCAGATTTCATTTTGGAAATTACCGGCATTTATACATAAAATGAATTCGATTGGTGTATCAACACGTAATCACCTGGTTCAGTTTTGGACATTGTTATTCTTACCGTTAACATTGATTGCTATGACTGTTTTGGGCATTGCATTTTCACAAACGAAACAGCGTCGCAATTATAACTTTGGTGTAAAATTCAGTCTGGCTATCGTTACATGTTTTGCACTTTACTTTATTGTTAACATATTTAATGCACTGGGGAATACCGGGGCATTGCCACCATTAATTGCAATTGTTGCGCCCCAGATAATTATTATCGCTGGCGCATCAACATTTATAACCAGTTTCGACACGATATAGGAAAACCAAATGCCAATTCATCGTAAAAGACAATCAAACAAAAAGAAATATATAATATGGTCAATAATAATTGTGTTATTGATATTAATGGTTGTGTCTTTTTCAAATAACCCGGTATTTACAGAAGTGGTTCTTTATCCATGAATTATATCGACATTTTTCTTGAAGCATTATCTGCAGAAAAAGGACGCAGTCAAAAGACACTAAGTGCCTATGGTTCAGATTTACATCACGCCATGGACGCGATTGGTGATTTGTTAAATGCGACAGATACCGATATACAAAAATACCTGGGCAATTTAAATGACAAACCATCGTCCATTGCCCGCAAAGCCAGCGCATTACGCACATTTTATAAATTTTTAATGATTGAAAAAATTATAACAAAAAACCCAACATCAAATCTGGAATTACCAAAGCGCGGACGCAGTTTGCCAAAATATTTATCAATGGAAGAAATCGAATTATTAATATCATCTGCCGACGACATAAAAACATCAATACGTTTACGTTGTATGATTGAATTGCTTTATGCATCTGGATTACGTGTCAGTGAATTATGCGAATTACCAATGTCGGCAAACCTGGGTGATAAATTGTTAATTCATGGCAAAGGCGCCAAAGAAAGATTGGTCCCCATGCACGAAGCCGCCCAAGACGCATTACATAAATGGCTGGACGCACGTGGCGATATTGATTCAAAATATGTATTTCCGTCCAACGGTGCATCAGGTCATATAACACGTGATGGATTCTTTAAGATTTTGAAAAAATGCGCCGTATTGGCAGGCATTGATCCACATCGGGTCAGCCCGCACGTCTTGCGTCATTCGTTTGCATCACACCTTTTGGCGGGTGGTGCGAATTTACGTATTATACAAACAATGTTGGGGCACGAAGACATTTCAACAACACAGATTTATACACACGTGTTGCCTGAAAAATTACGCGATACGGTTGAAAACGCGCACCCATTGGCACATAATAAAATCAAGGATATATAGATATGATAACAAAATGCGATCCCCCAGGATGTACACGGGCCGGCACATGCCGCGCACCCAAAACACGCGATTTAAAAGAATATTGGATGTTCTGTCGTGAACACGCGGCGGAATATAATAAAAATTGGAATTATTATGCAAATATGACCCCAGATGAAATAGACGCCGAATGGGAACGCGAAACATTTGGAATTGCAGACAAAGATCGTGAAAAAGTTAACAAAGACGAAGCAGATTATGTAAATTTCCTGAACGACTTTTTAACCGGTCGAAATACATTTGATAAAATGCCACCAAAACGAACAGTATCATCACAAATCACATCGGCATTTGCTGTATTTAATTTACCAATAACCGCATCATGGCGCGAAGTTGGAACACGTTATCGTGCATTGGCAAAAAAATATCACCCCGATACCGCGCACGATAAATCATCAACAGCCGAATTTACACGTATAAATACCGCATACGAAACACTTAAAAAATATTTCAAGAAATAATATTCCAGAGAGACGGGTTCGCCCCCGTGGGTGGCAAGTTCCAGAGAGCAAAATTCTCCCCTTGGGGGGAGTACGTCTCGCTTTAGCGAAGCGAAAGCAGACGGAAGGGAGGATTCCCAAACACATCATTGATTAAACGAAAGAGGTTGTTCGAAATCCCAAAGAAATACGGTTTTATTTTTTCATCGCGAAAAATTTTTCACGGTGCGCGGGCTCTATCGGTTCGCGACCCACACCCCTTTCGTCACATCAATTCGCGTCAGGCGCGACCGACCTAAACAAGCCCGCGCGCAACGCGGGCTTGTCCTGGACCTCGTCACCGCAGAGAGTCGTGCAATTCAAAGCACAAAGGGACGCCGACCCGTGGGTGTTGCGGAGCGTCCAAAGCGAAGACACAGGGTGTGTAAGGCGACACAACCACAATTGACCGTTTCTTTCACCACGGGCAATTTCATTTGTCGTTGTTTGCCCCATTGAACCGCCACTAAACGATGTGCATGCCGATATACCCTTCATTATGCCGTATGAAAACGTTGCAGTCCATTTGCTGTTTTCATCATCCCTGGAAAACCTTGTTGGTGCAACATTCGAATCTAATGCGATAACCATCGTATTGTTTTTTGCACACATTGTCGCACCAAACACAATCGCCGGCACAAATATCATACACATTAATATTATTATTTTTTTCATTGTTTTGTCCTTTCATTACCATATTGAATCAATCATATTTGATCGAAATGTCACATCTTTTGCATATGCCGTCGCGCATGCGTTTGCACATGATGCGGTGTTACAGTTGCCTTCTGATACAAATATCCAATACGACGACATTGGGAACGTCATTCGGCACCAGCAATTTTCACCACCTGTTTCAATAACCATTTCATCAAGACGTGCATTCGCAACACCATATGTTCCAAAACTGTTGCTGCACATTACATTACCGTATATTTTATTTGATCCCGGATATGTTTCATATCCAACACGTACGTTCCATCTTTCGCTGTTTGTATCATTTACAACAACCCCAGACGTGTCGTCCTTGCTTAAGACCAATATCGTTATTCCACTGCGCACACATACCGGCGCAGCAATCGCACCAAACGTTAATGCCGTCAGGCATACAATCGATATTATTTTTACTTTCATTAATTTTCCCCTGTTTCTACCAAATCTACAACATGATATGTTGCATTATCATATCGCACATTCAATGTGCCAGTCTTTTCCCCGGCAACCAAATTTACATAACAGACCGTTCCGTCCGCCGCACCGATATTTATCGATTTATTCACAACGTTTTGCTTGGTCAACCATAAACGCGCCGCCTTGTTCCCAAAATGCAAAAGATTCGCATCAAACGCCGTACAGAACGAACCACACGTTCCTAAATCCGTATATTCGCCACCGTCCTGGCATAATAATGGACATATGTAAGAATCCGAATTACGACATATATCGTCAAATTCATATGTTGTATATCCGGACGAACAAAGACCTTCGTTCAATGGGGATAAATCTAATCCAGTTACAACTGTTGCATCATAATAGCCCGTTGGGCATTCGCCCTGGTCAAAATCTGGGACATCGTCCGGTATAACACTTATACCACGTTCAACGGCAGCATACAATTGTTCGTATGACGCCGGACATTTTCCACCGATTTGCCCCATTGTTAATGTCGCAGGTATTGTATATTCATCTGAATCACATTCGCCCTGGGTATATATTGATGTGATTGAATCCGGTATTATATAATACAAATCAAAATCAGGTGTATCATAACGTGTATATCCATTTGTGAAACAATTGCCCCAATCTGAATCAATCGATGCAATATTAATCGCGTTGTATCCGTCTGCACATGTTGCCGCAAACAATGTGTTCACAACGAACAGCATATTAAATAAAACAAAAAATCGCGTCCAATTTAACAAAAATTACCCCCGTAATTGTAAAAACCGCGATTAAAACATAAAAGCGGTTGGAGGTTGAGAACAATTCAAATCGGAAATTGTGCGCATATTCAATATATTTTGCGACCCTCCAACCCACATACAGTTGGAGCATTTTACGTCCGCTTTGCCAGACGCCGACTTGTTTCGGGTTCTCACACCCCATCAGAAAAATTCTTTCTGACGAATTTATCTTATCACAAAATAATATTTTTACACAAGGTTTTTATTGCAATAAAAAACACGACATAAAATATGTCGTGCAATATTTTATTGTATAAAATTCTTTACCATACGGCTTCGAATACCGCACTGCGAAATGTTTGGTTTGTTGCCATAGCATTTGCGCATGCCGATGTGCAAGATGATGCACAACTTTCCGGTGTTGTATAATCATTAAAATATACCCAATATGATGTTATACCGGTTTCATAATCATATGTGCTGGATAAATCTTCATCATATATTGGCCACATTTCGCACCAACAATATCGCCCTTCATCACCTGCATTTGTATAAAGGTTTGTCTTTGGCGCACCAACACTGTCCCCGGCAATTTCATTGCACGCCGCATAACCGGTTATTACTTTTTCAACCGGTTTTTCTGCGGTTCCATAATTAAATATTACTTTCCATTGTTTCTTTTGATTTCCATTTACTTCGCCATTTACAATACCGTTTTCATTCGGAATCGTTCCGTTAACATTCTTTTTTAATATGCCGACATATGTGTTATTTTTTGCACATATTGTATATGCGTACGATGATGTTATTCCAATTATCGCAATCATAATTGATGTTAATATTTTCTTCATATTTACCCCCTATTTCACCGTATGGTATATTTTATTGTCATATTGAACGTTTATCGCATCTGATGCACGACCGTTTACCAGGTTTACATAACAAATATTATCACCCATTTGTATATTTATTGATGGTGTGATTTGTTTTGTTGCGTATAATGGAAAACTTAATCCCGTACTGGTCTTTAATGTATGATGTTCGCCCGGACATAATGCCGCGCATGTTCCAACATCGGTATATTCCAATCCGTTCGAACATAAAATTGCACACATGCTATCCGTTGTATTTTCATTACATTGTTGATTTATTGCATATTTGCTATATCCCGACGCACAAGCCCCATCGGTCAATTTTGCAAACGTGTTATCGTTTAATGCCAAATCAACATAATTTGTTGGACAATCACCCATTGCATAATCAACACACGATGTGTTATTCGAACGATATCCATTTGTGCACAGAGCAATTTCACTTCCCATTACAAAGCCATTATATTTTGGATATAAATCATCTGGGATTTCCATAATACTGTATCCGCCGATTTTGCACAATCCGTCTTCGGTTGCCATAAAAGATGCCGAATCCAAAGCCAAATTCCAATCGTGAACATTTGCATCACCATTGCACGTTCCCTTGGTATATGGAACACAATCACCATTATTTGGCAGATACCCATTATCACATACTTTTACTTCATTGCCCATTACAAATCCGTTAAAAACCGGACGAATATCATCTGGAATTTCAATTAATGAATATCCACCAATTTTACAAAGCCCATCTTCAACCGCCATAAATGTAGATTCACTGAATGTTTTATATGTTGTATCAATATGTTTTTCCGCATCTAATGTTGCATAACCCGATGGGCATGTTGACGCAAAAGTCCCATACACAAAAAACATTGTGCAAAACAATCCACCAAAAACCTTTGCCAAATACGACAAAATTCCCCCGTATAAGTCCTTAAAAACCGCGCATTTCCACGACGCAGAAGAAAAAAGGTCCGTACACCAATTCCAGAAAAGATTCCTTTCCGATGAATTTATTCTAACAAACATTAAAATTCAATGAAAGTAAAAAATAATAAAATCATCCTATTTTGTGTTTGCAACGCATCTATTTTGTGCTATGATTTCGCAAACGAAACTAATGGATTTATTATGCAAGATGTTGTTATTCTGGGTTCTGGACCTGCAGGATTAACTGCCGCGATTTACACAGGTCGCGCAAACAAATCAACCATTCTTTTGGCAGGTGCGGCTTTGGGCGGACAAACCGGCGAAATCGCAAAATTGGAAAACTATCCTGGGTGGTCTGGTTCTGGTATGGAATTAATCCAATTTATGAAAAAACAGGCGGAATCTTTCGGAACAAAAATCGAATTTGCATCTGCAACAGATATTAAATTTAATGACGATAATACATTTACTGTCGTTTGTGATAACGGTAAAACAATCGATACAAAAACGGTAATCTTGGGAACTGGTGCAACAGCACGCAGACTTGAAATTGATGGCGCGCGTGAATTCTTTGGTCGTGGTGTATCATATTGCGCAACCTGCGATGGATTTTTTTATTCCGGTCGCGATGTGTTGGTAATTGGTGGCGGAAACGCGGCATTAAACGATGCACTTTATTTGGCAGATATTGCGAAAAGTGTAAAAATCATTTATCGCAAATCTGAATTCTTTCGTGCCGAAGCCGTCTTGCGCGATCGCATTGCCGAAAAAGAAAACATTGAATGTGTTTATAACACCGAATTAAAATCAATTGCGGCAAAACCCGATTCTGATAAATTAATTGCAACAACAATGGACGGAAAAGAAATCGAATGTGATGGAATATTTGTTGCGATTGGCCACGAAGCCAACACCGATTATTTATCCGAAACAATTAAAAGGGACGAATTGGGACGTATTATTCCGGAATCATTACCAAAAGGAATGTTTGTTGCAGGCGATGTTCGTTCTAATATAAAAATGCAAATTGCAACGGCTGTTGGTACGGGATGCAGCGCCGCCATGGACGCAATTTCATATTTAAATTCAAAGGAATAAAAAAAATGCAATCGTTTAAAAAGATTTCTGATTACCCTGGAAAGCCATGTAAATTGCTTACATCTGACAGATTGGCAACTTACAATGGCTATCTATTAGAAGTGCTTGAACAGTCAAGAAAAATGGAACAAATGGTAAGAGCAACAAATCCAGTTATCTATTTCTATACAGGCAGATAAATAAAAAAGGTAAGAAAATGTTAGATATAAAATTTATTCGTGAAAATCCTGATATCGTAAAAAACGCATGCGCGGTTAAAAACTTTCCAGACATCGTTGATGATTTGCTGGCACTGGACGTTCGCGTTCGCGAATTAAAAACAATTACACAAACAAAAACCGCCGAAAAAAATAAAATTTCAAAAGAAATTCCGACTGCAACAGACAAGGCACCTTTGATTGCCCAATCAAAAGCAATTGGCGAAGAAATTGCAAACGATATGGCTGAATTGGCTGAAAAAGAAGCCGCACTTAACGATTTAATGCATCGCGTTCCACAAATTCCAGATGCATCTGCCCCTGTTGGCGCAGATGAATCTGCAAATATCGAAATAAAACGCGTTGGCACACCACGCACATTTGATTTTACACCACGTCCACAATGGGAATTGCTGGAAATGAACGGATGGTGGATGCCTGAAAAAATCGCAGGCATTTGCGGAACACGCGTTTATGCACTTTGTGGTGAATTGGCTGAATTGGCTTTGGCGGTTCAAACATACGTTATTCAAAAATTGATTTCCAAAGGGTTCAAATATATCGAATGTCCATCAATTACAAAACCACAAACTATATTTAATGCCGGACATTTTATGGGATCTGATTTATCGGTTATGAATAACGATGTATTTATGTTGACAGACACAGACAGATGCTTGGCAGGAACTGCAGAAATCATCATCAATTCCTTGCATGCCGACGAAATATTAAACGAAAACGATTTGCCTTTGAAATACGCGGGCTATTCCCCATGCTTCAGAAAAGAAGCCGGTGCCGCCGGTCGCGACACACGCGGAATTGTTCGTGTTCACCAATTTAACAAGGTTGAACAATATGTATTCTGTAAACCAGAACAAAGCGACGAAATGCACGAACACATTTTGAATAACCTTTGCGAATTTATGGAAGACTTTGAATTACCATATCGTGTTATCGCAAATTCAACCGGCGATATGGGATTTAACAAAGTAAAAATGAACGACGTCGAAGCATGGTTCCCATCTGAAAATTCATATCGTGAATTGGGTTCATGTTCATCAATTGGTCAATTCCAGGCACGTCGTACAAATACACGCTATCGTGAAAATGCAACCGGTGATGTTAAATATGTTGCAACATTAAATAATACTGCAATCGCATTGCCACGTGCATTGGTTCCAATTATCGAAAACCATCAAAACCCAGACGGCAGTGTCAATATACCAAAGGCAT
>ODAI012893289.1_pt1 | contig 13486 bp, 10 predicted proteins | sample 1539321 | NCBI WGS metagenome assembly ODAI01 (sample SAMN02144231, study PRJEB22623) | gut metagenome | biome: sheep rumen | host: Ovis aries | place: New Zealand
CGACTGTGTGAAGATTTTCGATATCAACCTTCGTCAGCAGTTCTATAACAAGGAAATTATCAGGGAGACGCTGCAGCGATGCAATATTCTGAAGATCAACGACGAGGAACTGGTGATTATCGGACGTATGTTCGGCTATCCCGGTCTCGACATCGAGAACAAGTGCTGGCTCATCCTTGGCAAGTACAATCTCGATATGATTGTGCTCACTTGCGGCACCAACGGCAGTTATGTGTTCAGCCCCGGACAGAAATCGTTCAAGGAGACTCCTAAGGTGGAGGTGGCCGACACGGTGGGTGCCGGCGACTCGTTCACAGGGTCCTTCTGCGCTGCCATCCTCAGCGGCAAGTCTATCTCTGAGGCTCATCGCCGCGCCGTGGAGGTGAGTGCTTATGTATGTACACAAAACGGTGCTATGCCTACCTTACCCGACAGTCTGAAATAGAAAACACACAACCTGCCGTCAACGGCATTTCTTTATGAGGCATCCTGCCGGCACCGACGTGCTGGCGGGATGCTTCTTTCTTAAGTCGGTATTCATGGCCTCTGTGTCTTTTGCCGATTTTTCTGCTTGCCGGAATGGATGTTTCGGAAAAAATGCCTACATTTGCAGCCGTCGTCACACGGGTCTTGCAAGGCACGTGTGGAAATGTGAATCCTAAAGAGTGAAAAGAGATGAGAGAATGGTTGTTTGCGGTGGCCTTCATGGCCGTCTCATCACAGGCCCAGGCACAGCGGGTGGTGGAACATGAGCAGGTGTCGTTTCCGGAAGAGATACCGGCCGGAGGCTACAGCGGTGTGGCTTGGTTGGGCGGCGACCGCTATGCTGTGGTGTCGGACAATACGCCGAAAGACGGTTTCTTCATCTTTTCTCTTTCACTTGACTCCCTTGGAGCCATCCGCTCGGCGCGCAATCTGGGCTTTTATGGCAACAGTGCTCCAGGAGGCGACAGCGAAGGCGTGGCATGGTGGCCGGTGAGAGGCACTCTGTTCGTGAGTGGCGAGAAAGCCAACCAGGTGCATGAACTGCGCATGGACGGCAGCGCCACAGGGCGGCGCTTGCATCTGCCGGCAGAATTCGCCCGTGCCACATCGTCCTACGGACTTGAAGCCCTGACCTATGACGCTGTGGCTCACCGCTTTTGGACAACGAGTGAAAGCACCCTCACCGGCGACGGCAAGAAGGCCGATGCCATCAACGGTGTGCGCAACAAACTCCGTCTGCAGTCGTTTGATGATCGACTCATGCCGCGGCAGCAATATGTCTATGAGATGGATGAGGCGATGGCTGAATCGCAGCCTGAGCGCTATGCTCTTGGCGTGAGCGCTTTGGCTGCCGTCGGCGATGGCAGCCTGTTGGTGCTGGAGCGGGAGTTTGCCGTCCTCTCATCGAAAATCGGGTCGTTCGCATCTTGCAAAATCTATAGGGTGTGGCCTTCCAAGGGGAAGGCATTGCCCGCAGGTGCTCCTATCAGTGGCGTAAAACCGCTTGAGAAGAGCCTTGTGGCCGAATGGATGACGTCCATCGGTCTGCTCGATTTCTCCATAGCCAATTATGAAGGGATGTGCATCGGTCCTCGGTTGGCCGACGGGGGCAGGGTAGTGGTGTTGCTGGCCGATTCGCAAAACCAGTATGGCGGTATCTTGGCCGACTGGTGGAAGACTTTCGTCATCTACGATGAATAATCCGGCTTTCCACGGACAGCGGTGTCAGCCTTTGCGGCGCCGTTTCCCCTGTTTCCTCCATGGCTTCTCCTCATTTCCTGTTTGCCTTGTCTCTTGACTGCGTTGCCGGCGTTCAGCATGTGTAGGATGGTGCTCTTCTGCCGTAAAGCGCTGGCGGGGAGATTTCCCCAACAATTGGGGGATGAGTGCCGCCATCCCTAAGCGTTTCAATTCCTGCTCGATGTGTCTCCTTTCTTCGGGCTTGTACCAGAAGAAGAACATACGCTGGGCGAGTTTCTCCCTCTGGCTCTTTGCGCTGAAGACAGGCTGAAGGGTGTAGGGGTCGAGGCCGGTATACCACATCTCTGTGCTGATGGTCATCGGGGTGGGGGTGAAGTCCTGTATCTGCTCAAGCTGGAAGTCGAGCCGCTTGGTGATGATGGCGAGGCGTGCCATGTCCGACTCCTGGCAACCGGGATGACTGCTGATGAAATAGGGGATGATTTGCTGGCGGAGATGCTCCTGCCGGTTGATGTCGTCGAAGAGACGCTTGAACTGCTCAAACTGCTCGAAGGACGGTTTGCGCATAAGCCGTAGCACTTCGTCGCTGGTGTGCTCGGGCGCCACCTTCAGTCTGCCGCTCACGTGGCGGCAGATGAGCTCGCGGGTGTAGTCTTCGATGGCATGGTCGATATCGGCGTCTCCTGTCTTGTGGAGGAGCAGGTCGTAGCGCACGCCGCTGCCGATGAAACTCTTCTTTATTCCCGGCAGGCTGTCTACGGCATGATAGATGTCGAGCAGAGGCCGGGGGTCGGTGTTGAGGTTGGGACAGACTTTAGGATGGATGCAGGAGGGCCGCTTGCACCTCTCGCATTTGGAGAGGTCTTTCCCGCCCATTCCATACATGTTGGCCGACGGGCCGCCCAGGTCGGAGAGGTAGCCTTTGAAGTCGTCTTGGCGCATCACTTCGCGCACTTCGCGCAGGATGCTCTCCTTGCTGCGTGAGGCGATGAACTTGCCCTGATGGGCACTGATGGTGCAGAAGGCGCATCCGCCGAAGCATCCGCGGTGGATGTTGACAGAGTGCTTGATCATGTCGAAGGCGGGGATGCGCTTGCCCTTGTATTTGGGGTGTGGCAGTCTCGTATAGGGATAGGCAAACGAGGCGTCCACCTCTTCGGTGGTCATGGGCGGGTAGGGAGGATTGACCACAGTGACCCGTTGCCCTGTCTGCTGCAGCAGGCGGCAGGCGTGCATTTTGTTGGATTCCTCCTCTATATGCCGGTAGTTCTCCGCCTCCGCCCGCTTGCTCTCAAGGCATTCCTCGTGAGGGTGGAGCACGATGTCGCTGTCGGTGATGCCGCCGGGTATCTCGTCGCGGGGCACGGTGAAAACCACCTGCGGCAGTCGGTGAGCATCGGTGATGCTGCCTCCTTCCGACAGCAGGCGGCACAGGCTGACGATGCCTTTCTCGCCCATGCCGTAGATGATAAGGTCGGCATGCGAGTCGTAGAGGATGCATGGGCGCAACCGGTCTTGCCAATAGTCATAGTGGGTGAGGCGGCGCATGGAGGCCTCGATGCCGCCCAGCACTACGGGGACGTCGGGGAAAAGCTGTTTGAGAATTTGCGTGTAGACGATGGTCGGGTATTCGGGCCGGCAGTCGCGTCTCCCGTCGGGACTGTAGGCGTCTTCGGAGCGCAAACGGCGGTTGGCGGTGTATTTGTTGACCATGGAGTCCATGCATCCAGGCGCGATGCCGAAAAACAGACGTGGCCGTCCCAATTTCTTGAAGTCGCGCAAATCGCCATGCCAGTCGGGCTGAGGCACGATGGCCACCCTCCATCCTCCGGCTTCTATGGCCCGTCCGATGACGGCGGCGCCGAAGGAGGGATGGTCTATATAGGCATCACCGGAGAAAAGGATGACGTCGAGTTCATCCCATCCCCGCAGCTCCACCTCTTTTTTCGTGGTGGGCAGCCATTCGCTCAACCGGTGCTCTGCCATCTGCGCTATGCTTCTTCGGCGGTGTCTTCCTCCTCAGGCGCGCCGGTGGCGGCCTTGGCTTGTTCGGCAGCCCACTGGCGATAGAGGCTGATGAGGTTGGTCAGCCCCGGTGCCTTCATGTTGCTGTGGTAGATGACGTCGAAACAGAGGTTGAGCAGGTCGATGTCGGAGCCGTCGGCGAGGAGGCTGCGGACATTGAGTTTGAGTTTGTCGAGCACTCCTTCGTCTACGATGCCATTGCTGTCGACGAGGTTGTCGAGCAGATGGTATTTGGCGATGGTTGCCAGATGGTTGTCGGTCACGGTGACAGACCGTGTGCCCGACGTATTGGTCACGATGTTATACATGATATTTTCTGTTGGTTTTGACGGTTATTTCAATAGATAGTTGAGAATGCCTTTCATGATGGAGTTGCGGGTCTTCACATCCTTGATGCACTCGAGCGGGAAGCCTATGGTGAAGCATCTGTAGTCGCGCCCGTTGTAGGCCACGGCGGCATTGCGGCCGTCGGCATAGCGCATCACACAGTAGGAGGTGGGCATAGGACTGAGGATGTCGGGAGCGGTGGCTGCATAGTGCGTCTCGTTGAGCGTGCGGTAGGTGTCGAATGTAAGACCCAGACCTTGCACGTTGCCGTTGCTGCTGTTGCGGTCCGACCCTTCATGCCTCACTTTCAGGATGTTGGCCAGGAACTCCCTCTCGGCAGGCATGCTCATGTCGGTGCCCACATAGGAGCCGCTGACCAGCAGGCTGACGTGTGAGCGAGCGAGAGCGGCCAACTTCTGGCACATCTCATGTGAGAACGTCTTGTACATGAGCATTGAGTGGCCGTCGTCGCGCTCGAGGCCGAGCAGAAGGTCGACACAGTCGATGTTGCCGGTCTTCACCTTGCCACTCTCGAAGGCTTCGCTCGAACAGCTCAAGATGTTATATTTCCTTGCGCTGTGGATGGCCTCGGCATGCTCACGCACATAGTTGAAGTCGTTGCCGGCGACGAAAGTGCCCACGAGCTCCTCGGTGCAGTAGCCGAGGGCCCCTTCACCCTCGCGTCCTCTCTTGCTGTTGTCGAAGATGGTCTGTCTGCCGCTCCATCCTGCCATGCGTCCGTAGGTGACGCCCGGGTCGGTGTCGAGGTCAAAGCCTTTGCTGCTGCCCGTATCGATGACGGCCGGCGAGGAGAGACGGTGGAATCCGTTGACAATCATCACTGTCTTTGTGGCATCGGGCAGATACTCTACTGAGAGCACTTCGGTGGGGAAACTCTCTCCGCCGTTGTTGGCTGCCGTCACCTTGAAGTGGTAGAGGACGCCGGGCTGCAGATTGACGTTGCAGGAGGTGCTTTTCACCACCACGCCATTGTCGAAATCGAGGTCGCCGACGGCTGTGTAGACGATATATTCGGAGGGTGTGGCCGTGGGCTCCTTAGGGTCTTTCACTGGATTCCAACTGAGTTTCACCCTGTTCTTAGAATTGAACTCCATGCGGAAATTGCGGGGAGCGAGCGGTTGCACGGTAAATTTGGTGCCATGCATCTCGTTGACATACCGCAGGAGGGTCTTATAGATGGAGCGTGCCAGGGTGAAGCGGAAGTTGGGGTCGAGTCCGAAGCGCATGTCGCCGAAGTTCTGGTGCGACAGGATTTCGAGGATGGCCGAGGGCACGGCCGGCTCCCGGGTTTCGTTGTAGTTGCGGTCGTAGAGCACGCGTCGCCGCCAACTGCCGTATTTCGATTGGATGTCGTCCCAGGCATTGTAGAGCAGGGCGTCTGCCAGGTCGTGAGACGCCATTCGCGAGATGCCTGCATCGAGTTTGCCGTTGTAGAAGTCGGTTGTGCAGATGCCGAGGGTTCCCACCAGCTCGTTGCCGCCTGTCTTGTCATAGCCGGCGTCGCTGTGCACGGAGAGCATCAGTTCGATGGGCACACCGAGCCCCGCGCGATTGGGCACGAAGGCAGAGCCGCCGGCCAGCCAGTTGCTGAAGCGTGAACGGGCATTGAGGTCGTCGTTGTAGTCGTTGGTGTCGTCAAACCGGTTGTAGACGGAGTCCGGGGCACCGGCCCACTGTGCGAAATAGCGGGTGCCCTCGAGGCATCGCGGCACGCCGCTCACCCTGCCTCCTCTGACGATGTTGCCCATTCCACCACCGAATCTGACGGCGTCGGTGGTGACCACACCGCGCTCCTTGCTGTAGTTGCTCACGGTCACCATATTGCGCTGACTTTGTCCTCTCTCAAACTCAAAAGTGCCCAGATATACCCATGTGCCGCCGCCCATGCGCTGGTTGACTTTGAAGGTGGTGCTGCGCCCTTTGTGCCACACGGTATAGAGCACGTCGTCGGCAGACTGTGGCAAGGTCTGGTAACTCACGTAGACGGCATACCGCCCGTCCTCGGGGATGGCGGGCTGATAGACGGCCTGGCTCACGCGACGGCCGGAGGTGGTGGCGGCCATGCGGGCGGTGCCGGCGGTGAAGGGGTTGTCTTTACCGGAGTAGGTGCCAGAGTGCAGTGCGTAGCCTCTTGCCTGGGTGGTGCTCCAGGGGTGGTCGCCGTTGCTCTCGCCGTAGATACCAGCACTTCTGGGAGCGTCATTGTCTATGATGACTTCATTCTTCTGCCAGTCGCGCTCACGTGGCGACCACACCACAGCACCTGCGTTCTCAAGCATAGGCATGAGGTAGGGGATGACCACTGTCTGCGTGAAGAGGTCTTCGGTGGTGCAGAAGAGGTTGGGCCGCTGCCATTTCCATCTCCCCACTTTCTGGTCGTAGTATTTGCCGTGGCTGGCAGCGATGGTAAGATGGCGGCCCTCAAGTCCGCGGGTGATCTCATTGGGGCGTGAGGTGCGTGTCACCCATTGCTTGCCTCTGTAGTCGATGTTTCCCCACTGGCGCGTGCGGTCGTGGTGGTCGCGCAACCGGTTGGGCACCAGGTCTTCTATCAGCCGGCCGTGGGTATAGACCTGCAGGTCGTAGTTGCGGTAGGAGTGGGGGATAATAGTGCGCATCTTGGCATAAATGCCTTTGACAATCTCCGGGGTGAATTCCTGTTCGCTGAAGCGCTCGCTGGCCGTCACTTTGATGACCTTCTCCTGCGGGTCGATGGTGAGTGAACTCAGGCTTGCGCTGACCGGGAAGCCTGAGTAGCCGTTGCCGTAGTTTTGGAAGTAGGTCCTGAGGGCCTGCTCCATGGCCGAGCGGTCCGATGACTGTGCGTGGACAGTGACAGCGGCGAAGAGAAAAATAATAAAAGTATAAAAGATGCGTTGTGGTCTCATTTTTCCAATTCAATCAATAATCTAAGGTTCTCTCCATGGGAGATGTGGCCGAAGGCTCTCCTGCCAGCCGGTGTATGTATTTTTGTCAGTAGGCAAACTTCTCCGGGTGCTTGCCTTTGTATTTTTTGTAATAGTCTTTGATGTGCGCCATGTCGGCTTCGATGTCGCCTGTGGGAATAAACACTTCGGTGCATTCTATCAGTTTGCGCTCATAGTCGGCACCGTAGAGGAGGACGGGGATTCCGGCTTTCTGGGCAATGACGAGAAATCCGCGCTTCCATTCAGGGTTGGCTGAGCGTGTGCCTTCAGGGGTGATGCACAAACGGAAGACCTCGGCACTTCTCGCCTCTGCGGCCAGACTGTCGGTCATGCTTGTGTGTTTGCTGCGATAGACGGGGATTCCGCCTAAGCGACGGAACAAAGGTCCGAGAGGCCAGAAAAACCATTCTTTCTTCATCATGAAGTTGATTTTCCAGCCTTCGGCGCCGGCATATAGTTGTCCGAGAACGAAATCCCAGTTGCTCGTGTGGGGTGCCAGGCAGATGATGTATTTCTCAGGATGGTCTACGGTGACGTTCTTCTGCCATCCTTTTTGGCGATAGAGAAGCCATCGGCAGAATTTTCTCCAAATCATAGGGCTTGAAGCAACTATTCACTCAGATTGGAAATCTGGTCGATGATTTCTGTAATCTGCTCGGTGAAGGAATGTGCCAGATGGTCGAAATACTCTTTTTTCTTCATCCCCGGCTCGGGGTGGGAAATACGGCTGATGTAGTCGTTGCGAATCGCCAAGATCGACTCCAGCAGCGCGTCGACATTCTCTTCATGGGTCTTGCCGTGGTAGAGCGACATGGCCACACACTCAGCAAAAACAGCGCTGCAAATGTTATTGATGGTGCTTTTGAGGTCTTTTCTGTTGGGCATGGTCTGATGGTTTTGTTGTCCTTGAAAGCAAAGATAAGCAAAAATTTTAAACCCCAAGTCACAAAAAGAGAAAAAGTTGATAAGTTTTCGTATTTTTTGCGTTATTTCACTTTTCACGCGAGAGCTCGGACAAGTGTTTGCCGTAAAACTACCGATAATACGTCTCCTATACCTCTCAAAATGCAGATAAACTTGCGAAATCATTCGTTTGTTACAATAATTATGTGTAACTTTGCAGTACTTTTCAGACAGAATCCAAGTAAAAGGTTATTTAATAAACAGTATTTATCAATTTATGGAAAAAAGTGTATTGCAGCAGGCCAGGGCCGCCTATCAGCCCAAGTTGCCTGTAGCTCTTCAAGGGGCAGTCAAGGTGAAGGAAGGCGCCCCCACACAGAGTGTTGACAATCAGGATGAAATCAAGCAGCTGTTCCCTAACACCTATGGAATGCCGCTCGTAGAGTTTGTGCCTGGCGACGTGGCCAACAACAAGCGGATGAACGTGGGTATCATTCTCAGTGGCGGTCAGGCTCCTGGCGGTCACAACGTCATCTGCGGACTTTTCGACACCGTGAAGAAACTCAATCCGGAGAACAAGCTTTATGGCTTCCTGATGGGTCCTGGCGGTCTCGTGGACCACAAATACATTGAGATTACTGCCGACTACGTGGACGGATACCGCAACACTGGCGGCTTCGACATGATTGGCAGCGGACGTACGAAACTTGAGCAGGAAGAGCAGTTTGAGAAGGGTCTTGAGATTATCCGCGAGCTCGACATCCAGGCCATTGTCATCATCGGCGGCGACGACTCCAATACCAACGCCTGTGTGCTGGCAGAGTACTATGCATCCAAGAATTATGGCGTGCAGGTCATCGGTTGTCCTAAGACCATCGACGGCGACCTCAAGAACGCCCAGATAGAGACCAGCTTCGGTTTTGATACAGCCACGAAGACCTATTCGGAGCTTGTAGGCAATATCGAGCGCGACTGTAACTCTGCCCGTAAGTATTGGCATTTCATCAAACTCATGGGACGCTCGGCCAGCCATATCGCCCTGGAGTGTGCCCTGCAGTGCCAGCCCAATATCTGTATCATCTCTGAGGAGGTGCAGGCCAAGGACCAGACGCTCAACGACATCGTGGAGCAGATTTGCAATGCCGTGGCTGCCCGTGCCGCCAAGGGCGACAACTTCGGTGTGGTGCTCGTGCCGGAGGGACTCATTGAGTTTATCCCTGCTATCGGCCGTCTCATCTCCGAACTCAACGACCTGCTTGCCGCGCACGGTTCAGACTATAAAGACCTGGAGCCTGACGCCCAGCGTAAGTATATCCTCTCGCACCTGAGCAAGGAAAATGCTGAAACCTTTGAGACTCTGCCTGAGGATGTGGCCCATCAGCTCTCGCTCGACCGCGACCCCCACGGCAATGTGCAGGTGTCGCTCATCGAGACCGAGAAACTGCTGTCGGATATGTGCGAGGCCAAGTTGGCCAAATGGGCAAAGGAGAATAAGTTTGTCGGCAGTTTTGCCACTCTTCACCATTTCTTCGGCTACGAAGGCCGCTGTGCTGCTCCGTCCAATTACGATGCCGACTATTGCTATGCTCTCGGCGCAAGCGCTGCCCAGTTGATTGCCAATGGCAAGACTGGTTACATGGCCATTGTACAGAACACGACCGCTCCCACCTCGGAGTGGAAGGCCGGTGGTGTGCCTATCACCATGATGATGAATATAGAGCGTCGCAACGGCAAGATGAAGCCTGTGATCCGCAAGGCTCTCGTCGAACTGGACGGCAACCCCTTCAAGACCTTCGCCTCCATGCGTGAGAAATGGGCCATCGAGACTTGCTATGTCTATCCCGGTCCTATCCAGTATTGGGGACCCTCCGAAGTGTGCGACAAGACCACCATCACGCTGGCCTTGGAGCATGAGTAAAGGCTGTCGGCGGCTGTGACTTCTTAGGAGTCACGGCCGCTCCTCAGTACTCCGCAATCCGCCATCTGTCATGTCGAAGAGAAAAATGACGCCTCAGCCACAGGTAAAGTCTCAGGAGACTGCTGCCCGTAGGCCGTTTCTGCGGAGTTGGCTGCGGCGTGTATCGCCTCGGACATGGTGGATTGGTGGTATTGTGTTGTCGGCCGTCTATTGTTATGTCATCTACTCGTTTTTTGTAGAGCCTTTCGGGTTCCGTTGGAGGGCTCTTTACGGCGACCCTACTTATCCCAAGGGCTATGAGATCCACGGTATAGACATCAGCCATCATCAAGGTGTCATTGACTGGACGAAATTGGGCAATGCCATGATCGACCGCACTTATCTGCGGTTTGTCATGGTGAAGGCCACTGAGGGGTCGGATTATATTGACGAGCGCTTTGAGGAGAACTTCCGCCGTGCGCGTGAGAACGGATTCATCCGCGGAGCTTATCACTACTGGAGCATCCTTTCCACGGCCCGTGAGCAGGCTTATTTCTTTCTCGACAAGGTGCATCTGGAACCTGGCGACCTGCCGCCAGTGCTCGATGTGGAGACAAAACCCGAAAATGTGTCTGACGAGGATTTCCAAATGGAGGTTCTCGCTTGGCTTCATATCGTGGAAGACCGCTACCATGTGAGGCCCATCATCTATACTTATTATAAGTTCAAGGAGAGCTATCTGAGCGACGCCCGTTTTGAGGACTATCCTTATTGGATAGCCCACTACTATGTTCCTGAGGTGCAATATAAGGGGAAATGGAAATTTTGGCAGCACACCGATGTCGGCCGTCTGCCTGGCATCAAGGGCTATGTAGACCTTAATATCTACAACGGGAGCAACTACGACCTCGAGCAACTCACCATCAAGGCAGAGGACCTGGAAGTGCCTGCACCTGTCGGTGTCGACAGCTTAGGCTACGAGGAGAACGACAGCAGCATCCAGTCGCCCGATACCGAACTCGACTGAAAGGTCATTCCCAGGCGCTGGGCCTCCTGACACAAAGCATCGGCGTCGCTTTGGTAGAATCCGCTGATAATCAGTTTGCTGCCAAAGCCCATCACCTCTCTCATCGCCTTCATGTCGGCCAGCAGGATGTTTCTGTTGATGTTGGCAAGAACAAAGTCGAACACACCACTCACATGTGAGAGCACTTCGGCATTGCCTGTCAGTACGGTGATGTTGTCCACGCTGTTGAGACGTGCATTGTGACGGGTGTTTTCCACGCTCCACTCGTCGATGTCGTAGGCCACTACTTCTCTGGCGCCTGTCTTGGCGGCTGCCACAGAGAGGATGCCGGTGCCGCACCCGCAGTCGAGTACGCGTTTCCCTCGCATGTCTGACTTGAGTATCTGGTCTATCATCATCTGCGTGGTCTCGTGTGTGCCGGTGCCGAAAGCCATGCGTGCGTCGACCACGATGTCGTGCATGCCCTCGCTTGTGGCGGGCAGGTGCTTCATGTCGTGTATGACGCATTTATCTCCGATGAAGACAGGCTCGAAACCGTTGTCTTCCCATGTCTCGTTCCAGTCTTTGTCTTCCACTGGCTTCAGCGAATAGGTCACCTTGACGCCGGGTATGGGAAATGAGGAGAGCGACGCGTCGAGCATCTCTCTGTCGATGAGTTCCTCTTGCACATAGCCGGTGAGCTGGCCGTCCTCTTGTGTGAATGATTCGAAGCCGGCCTCAGCGGCCAGGGCAGTGATGATGTCGGCTGCGGTGTCTCTCAATTCGGGTTCGAGCGCCTCACCTTCGATGATAAATGTTGCCTCCAGATATTTCATGGTGTTGTTTTTTGGTGCCAATCATTTCCCGTGACAGACCGTCGTGCGGTGCATATTTGGCTATATATTTTCCTTATAAAGTGCAAAATTAAGAAAAATAGGGAAAAACCTATATCGAATTAGGGGTTTTCCCTTAATTATCCCAAAATAATGTCATATTTTTGCATTAGAAATCTCATATAAACTATATACGGGTATGAAAAAGCAGATTCTATTATCACTTGTCGTGGCAATGTTGCCCTTGGCCCTCTGGGCACAGGACGACGTGTATTTCGTTCCCAAGAAGAAGGACAAAGTGGAAAAACCGGCCGCGCCTGTCATGCAAGAGAACAGGCAGGTGTATTATAGGGGCCTGGATGTGCCCTTGGACGAGTACAACAGGATGAACCTCAAGAGCTCCTATCAGATTCTCGGCAAGGACTCTCTCGGCAATGACATCATTGAGTTTGACTCTGCCGAAGGTAACGGTCAGAGGGTAGACACCGTGTTTGTCTATCAGGACGACGAAGACTTCCGCTATACGTCGAGGATGGGTCGTTTCGACGACTTCTATGGCTGGTATCACCCCTGGTTCTACGACTACCGCTTTTATGGTCCGTGGGGCTATTACCACACATTCTATGACCCCTGGTTCTACGACTGGGCCTACGGATGGGGCTATCCTTACGGCTATTACGGATGGGGCTATCCTTATGGCTATTACGGATGGGGTTATCCTTATTACAGCTATTACGGATGGGGCTATCCCCTGTGGTGGGGCGGCTATGCCGGTTATTATACCCACAGGAGCTACTCCTCAAGCCGTCCTATAGCATTGCGTAACACCAGTCTGGGACGTGGCGCGCGTCAAGCCACACATACCACGGCCTCACGTGGCACCTTCGGTGGACGGAGCGTGGCTTCCGGCACGTTCGGCAACAGCCGCACTACTAGCACTTCCGCGCAGCGCTCTTCAGGTCTGAGGCGCAACCCCTCCAGCGCCGGCAGCCGTGTCTACAGTGGCGGTTCGAGCCGCACCAACAGCGGTACTGTCAGCCGCAGCACCTCTACACCGACACGATCCTACACGCCTTCCTCTTCTTCCAGCTCAAGCCGTTCAAGCAGTTCGTTCGGCGGTGGTAGCAGCAGCCGCTCAGGCGGTTCGTTCGGCGGAGGCGGTGGCCGTTCAGGCGGTTCGTTCGGCGGCGGTGGCAGAGGCCGCAGATAATACAAAGTGAGTGTGAACATTGAAAATCAATCTTTTAGATACAGATAGCATTATGAAAGTAAGGTTTTTGTTTTTGGCTGCGGCGATGTTGAGCGTCGTATCGGTCGCTGCGCAGGAAACGTATGAAGATGCGAAAATAGCAACTGAGGACCTGAATGGTACAGCCCGCTACGTGGGTATGGGCGGCGCGCTCGATGCGCTCGGAGCCGACATCTCCACGATAGGCACCAATCCTGCCGGCATCGGCCTGTTCCGTCACAGCAAGATGGACATCTCCGCAGGTATGGTCTCACAGTCGGACGCTGCCGACTATCCCCATGGCGATGCCACGAATGCCAGTTTCGACCAGGTGGGCTTCGTATGGTCTACGAGAAGCAATGAGAGCTCTTTCCTCAATTTCGCTTTCAACTATCATAAGAGCCGTAATTTCAATCTCATCCTCTCTGCCGATGATGTGCTTTCGCACAAGGCGGCTGAAGGTGCCACTGTGGGTGCCTCACAGAACAAGCTGACTTGGATGAAGGACTATAACGGTCTGCTCTTCCGCGACTCCGACCCTGATGGAAAGCCCGACTACGGCTCTGCCTACTATTCGTGCAACCAGTTGGATGACTTGTATTCCCGCAACCTGCTCTTCAACAACGACTATGA
>ODAI014253971.1_pt1 | contig 13486 bp, 11 predicted proteins | sample 1539321 | NCBI WGS metagenome assembly ODAI01 (sample SAMN02144231, study PRJEB22623) | gut metagenome | biome: sheep rumen | host: Ovis aries | place: New Zealand
GGGCGGAAAGTGGCAAGTCATACCCAAGTCATACCCAAGTACTTCCCAAGGTGTAGCCAAGTCCTAAGGTGCTCCGTGGGCTTGGGTAGGACTTGGGTATGGCTTGGGGACTTGCTTGGTGCAAGGGGTCAAGAAGTGGCTTTGGAGGTCTTTGAGTAACTGTTCCGGGAGGGGATCGCCTGGGGATGCCTTCCCGATAATATACTGGATAACAGCGAGGTAATAAAATGGGTGGACGGGCTGACCTGTCAGCACCTTTTAATTACGGCATGGCCGACATGGAGGTCAGCCATCAACTCCTTAACAGTAATTCCACTAATCTCGCGATAGGTGTCAATCTCGGCACCTATAACACTCAGCAGTTGCTGATAGCGCGACTGGCGGAAATCTGGTGAAAAAGCAAACTTCATGACTTTACTAATGTTTTTATATGTTAATAATGTTAATATTCTACTTTTTTGTTCCCCGGCATAGCGGAGAACACATAGGCACCTGGCTGCCGTACCTTTGCAATCGAAATCCAACGACAAAGCGTCAGTTTCAAGATTCAAGATTCAAGATTCAAGTTTCAAGATTCAGGTTTCAGGTTTCAGGTTTCAAGTTTCAGGTGCACATGAGACAAACAATAAGAACCAAACTGACCACGGAGGGTTCCATGAGTCAAATTAAAATTTCACAACAATGGCACAAATCAAACAAGTCGGCCCAGGCCGCAAGACCAACGGTACCATCGATGGTATCACGTATGTAACCCGTAACGGCGTAACCTACGCCCGTAGTACTCCCACCATGCCTGCCAGCGTGTATAAGACTCCGGAGGCGAAGAAGCGCCAGGCTATCTTCAAGATGGTGCAGATGCACATGAAGCTGCACCTGAGGACTATCAAACAGACGTTTACCCCCAGCGGGAATGGTACTCCTTCGAATCGCTATTACTCGCTGAACGGTAAGGCACTGACCCAAGCGCTGGCAGCACTGGCAGAACGGTATGTGGCCGGTGAGGACGTGACTATCGACGATGTGGAGCAGGCTATCTGCGACTATGCTACGGAGCATCCGAAGAGCATCCACATTGCTGCGAAGAGCGGCTATAATCATGTGTTCTTGACTGGTCCCTGGCCCGACACCATCACGCTGAATGCCCTGATAGGCGACAGCACGGTCATCATCATCGTAGCTGAGAACGGCACTACTACCACCATCAACGCGGATGGTACGGTAAGTACCGGTTCAGGGTCCACGGTTAATGGTTCAGGGTCGGGTGGCTCTTCGACCGGTTCAGGGTCCACGGTTAATGGTTCAGGGTCGGGTGGCTCTTCGACTGGCTCAGAGACCGGCGGAGGCTCCAATACGGGTGGCGGTGAGCCGAATCCAGAAGGTGGATCGAACTCGGATGAGTAACTAAGAATTTACTAACAATTTAAATTTTAAAATGATGATGAAAAGAAAAGTAATTATCTCGATTTTTAAGTGGATAGCCACTATCGCCACATCAATAGCAACGGCCTTGGCCACAATCAGTTGTGCGGTATGAGAAGTATCAATCTATTAGTTGTGCATTGCAGTGCGGTGAGACCGTACCAGACAAGTTCGGCTGACGAAATTAACGACTGGCACAAGAATCGCGTGACGCACGGTATTCACTGGAAGGGCATTGGCTACCACTATGTTGTCCGCCGTGACGGTTCGATTGAAACTGGTCGACCGCTCAGCGAACCCGGTGCCCACTGCGTAGGACATAACAAGTACTCTATCGGCATCTGCTACGAAGGCGGGCTGGACAACAACGGCGATAAAGCCGACACACGCACGCCAGCGCAGAAGCAGGCTCTGCGCAAACTGCTGGAAGAACTTCATGCCCAGTTCCCCAAGGCGTTGATAGTAGGTCATCATGACTTGAATCCTAGTAGGCCGTGTCCTGTGTATGATGTTATCAGTGAGTATAGGGACCTGCAGCCTTAAGTTCTAACCTTTGAGCACCCTCCGGGGTGCTCTTTGCCGTGGACATGGAGACCGAAAAGATGATCATTGCGGAGTGACGGTGGGGAGGTTGCGGACGTGATTGATAAGGGTGCCGAGGATGGGGAGAGCGTCAGGATGCTGCTTGCGGTAAGCCTTGGCTGCATTGCGGTACTGAGGCTGGCGGGTGGCAACGAACAGGGCCACGAGCATATAAGCCTCGAGGGCACTGTGCGGTACTGCGGGACGGGCAGCGAGAGACTTCAGGAAGTCGGCACCAAGCCACTGTTCGAGACGGGACTGATAGCGGTCTATCAGCAGACGCTCGTCCAGAAGCGACGCACAGATGAGCATGAGGGACGTGAAACGTCGCCGGTCGTCCTCACGCTCGATATCTACGGCCCCATAGGACAGCAGGCGGTTCAGGCGAGGCAGGTCATGGCGGCGCTGCTCAGCGGAGCCTTTGCGACAGTGGCGGCCCAGAAGCTGTACCACCTGTTCCTCGACATTCCGGACGAGGTTACCGGTGAGCAGCTGTTCGGTATCATGGTCGGCAAAGATGACATCGCCCTCGTGGAGGTCGTCGAAATTGACACTTCTGGTCTGTCCCAGGATATTGACAGCCACACGCATGGATACGCGGTCGGCATGGAAGCGGACCCGTTCTATCTTGCCCTGACGGCCCTTCCACTCGTCAATGAGCAGGGTGACCCGGTCGCCAACGGCCATCTGTCCGATGGGTTCGACAGGCAGACCGAAGAAGACTTTCAGCTGGCGGTTCAACAGTACGCTCTTGAGTTGCTGCAACTCGCTATCGGCAATGATGATGGGTTGCCCCTCCTTGTCACGATAGTGATAGAGATGCAGGCGTGAACGAGTGTTCCAGTCAGCAGAGAGAATCTGCCGGAGCCGCTCGTGGGAGGCCCGGAGGAACACGAATTGGTGGAACAAGGCCCGAACATCGTCAGCGGTATCGGGACGCATGAACTGGAAGGGTATGAAAAAGTCGAAAGGTTCGAGGGGTGTTCCCTGCTGTTCGCGGGGTAACAGCTCACCACGCGCCTCGCGATGGAGCATCACCTCAATCCACTGTGGGCTGTGATGAACCATCACATACCACCCTTTTTCAGATGTAGAACGTATGTCACTATGTTCGTTCATAGATACTTCTTCTCCTTGTCCGGACAGGGTATTCCCTGTCGGAGTATGCTATTCAGAACCTATTGGTTCCTAATGTGTTACAATGGCAGCCATACGCAACGGACTCCTGAGGAACTTCACGAGGAAGAGTCTCTTCCGAGGCAGGTCTGCCTGTCTGTGTGTCGTGGTCTTGATGTCCTCTAAAAAGGACATTTGTCCACAATTCGGGCACAAAGGTACGAAAAATATTTGAAAACAGGCCATTTTTTGCGAAAGAAAATATTCAATCGAAAAAAGTCCTTAATTTATTTTGTTATTCGTGGTATTTGCACTAATTTTGTAGGGATTTAGAGAAAGATATGAAAAGAAAATATTTGATTATAGGTCTGCTGTGGTGTTGGATGGCGGCCGGGGCTCAGGAACTGCTGGTGAAGATTAACATCAACAGTCAGCAGATAGAAGGCTCGGACAAGTCGGTATTCGACAATCTGAAGCAGACATTGGAGCAATGGATGAACGACCGGCAATGGACTGATCTTCAGTTCCAAAAGAACGAACGCATCAACGTAAACTTTAACATCACCGTGGTGAAATACGACAAGGCAAACCACCGCTTTACGTGCACGGCATTGATACAAGCCAATCGTCCTGTTTTCAACGCTGCCTATACCAGTACCTTATATAACAACAAGGACGATGACTTCAACTTCGACTTCGTACAGTTTGACCAGTTGAACTACAACGACGAGGTGGTGGACAACCAGTTGACGGCCCTGATGGCCTACTATGCGTACCTCATCATCGGTATGGACCTGGACTCGTTCTCGCCCTTTGGCGGTACGGAGATTCTACAGCGCTGTATGCAGCTGACGACGTATGCCGACAACTTAGGCTTCACGGGCTGGAAGGCGTTTGAGAACTCGCGCAACCGCTTTGCCCTCATCAACGACTACTTAGACGAGGCCATGAAGCCGTTCCGTCAGTTGCAGTATGACTACTACCGTACGGGGCTGGACGAGATGGCGACGAACGCAGAGCGCGGGCGGACGAACATCACGACGGCCCTGGAGTTGCTGAAGAAAGCCCATGAGGAGAAGCCGCTGAGTCTGTTGCCGCAGATATGGACGGACTACAAGCGTGACGAGCTGGCAAACATCTACAAGGGCAAGGGTACGCAGAAGGAGAAGCAGGCGGTGTATGACCTGTTGTTCAACATCAATGCCGCCCAAAGTGATTCGTGGAACAAGATTACGCAGTGAGGGTACGAGATACGAAAAAGAAGAATACGACAATTAAAATAAGTCATGATTAGGAAACTTTTTATCAAGAATTTTGCGCTGATTGACGAGCTGGATATAGAGCTGTATCAGGGTTTTTCGGTGATTACCGGTGAGACGGGAGCAGGAAAATCCATTATCTTAGGAGCGATAGGTCTGCTGTTAGGACAGCGGGCAGACTCGAAAGCCATCAAGCAAGGGGCCGAGAAGTGCATCATCGAGGCCCACTTCGACCTGTCACGGTATGACCTGAAAGGGCTGTTCGACGAAAACGAGATAGAATATGATGCTACGGACACCATTGTCCGCCGCGAGTTGACGGCAGCAGGCAAGAGCCGCGCCTTCATCAACGACACCCCCGTTCCGCTGGCATTGCTGAAGGAGTTAGGCGAGCAGTTAGTGGACGTACACTCACAGCACCAGAACCTGTTGCTGAACAAGCAGGACTTCCAGCTGAGCGTGGTGGACATCATGGCGAAGGACAGCAAGGAACTGACAGCATATCATGAGGCATATCACACCTATCAGCAGCTGCAGCGCCAGCTGCAAGAGCTGCAGGACGACATCGAGCGCAACAGGCAGAACCAAGACTTCCTGCAATACCAGTACGAAGAACTGGCCAATGCCCACCTCAGTGCAGGAGAGCAGGAAGAGCTGGAACAGCAGAGCGAGACGATGAGCCATGCCGAGGACATCAAGGGAGCACTCTATGAGGCAGACCATGCGCTGTACGACGATGCCAGCGGAGCTGTGAGCCAGGTGCGCACGGCCTATCATGCGCTGAGCGGCATCAGCAAGGTGCTACCGAAGACCGAGGAGCTGGCAGAGCGGCTGAACAGCTGTCATATAGAACTGAAGGACATTGCCGACGAGGTGAGCAGTCTGTTGGAAGATACCGACTTCGACCCGGCCGAGCTGGACCAGGTGAACAACAGGCTGGACCGTCTGTATGAGTTGGAGAAGAAATACCACTGCGAAAGCGTCGAACAACTCATCAGCCAGCGTGACACACTGGGTAGGCAGTTGTCGAACATCGAGAACAGCGACGAGGCCCTGCGTGACCTACAGGAACAGGTAGAGAAGGCCTTCAAGGAGTGTCAGCAGCGGGCAGACCGTCTGAGCAAGATGCGTGAGCAGGCAGCGAAAGAGATAGAGCAAGCCCTGCGCCAGCGGCTGATACCATTAGGGATGCCCCACGTGCGCTTTGAGGTGAGCATGACACGCGGTACGCTGGGACACAACGGCCAGGACCAGGCCAGTTTCCTGTTTTCAGCCAACACCTCTACCCCACTACAGCCCGTATCGCAGGTGGCCTCAGGTGGTGAGATAGCCCGTGTGATGCTGTCGCTGAAGGCACTCATCAGCGGTGCGGTGAAGTTGCCGACGATTATCTTTGACGAGATAGACACCGGTGTCAGCGGCAAGATTGCAGAGAAGATGGCCGAGATGATGCAGGAGATGGGTCGTCAGGAGCGTCAGGTCATCTCCATCACCCATCTGCCTCAGATTGCGGCCTTAGGCAGCCATCACTACCGCGTGTCGAAGGAAGAGACCGCACAGGGTACCACGAGCAAGATGGAAGCACTCACTGAGGAGGGACGCATCCGTGAGATTGCACAGATGCTGAGCGGCAGTGACATCACAGAAGCAGCTGTTGCGAATGCGAAACAGCTGTTGAAGGTCTAAGGTCAAAGGTTCAAGGTTCAAGTTTCAAGTTTCAAGATTCAAGATTCAAGGTTCAAGGTTCTCTGACCTAAAGGTACAGAGCGACCCAAGGGTCGATGACAAGGTTCAAGATTCAAGATTCAAGATTCAAGATTCAAGGTTCAAGGTTCAAGGCTCAGTCCTTGTATTTTTGGAGGAAGGTTTCTGCTTGGGGATTGCCGAGAGTCTGGGCTTTCCGGAGGTTTTGCAAACCTTCCTCCCTATTGCCCTTCTGGCACTGCACAATACCCGCCATGAGGTAGCCGTCACTGCTCTGAGGATCGAGTCGCAGCACCTCCTGTGCACTCGTCAGTGCCTCGTCGAACAAGTTTACACGCAACTCATAGCTGGCCTTCTCAGCCCACAGTTCCGCACTGTTGGGCTCCAGCGCCACAAGGTCATTCATGTCGTTGATGGCGAGCTGATAGCGGCGCAGTTCCATAGACAGCTGCGCATGAGCCCGCAGATAAGGAGCAGCAGTCTTCACATAAGGACGGCTGAAGGTGCTCATGGCACTGTCCAGCAAGGCGATGGCCGCCCGTTTGTCCCCCGTCTGCAGCTTACACTGAGCAGCCGCATAGAAGATGTCAGCCCCCCTGAGGTCCCCTTTCGACAGTTCCTGATAGACGGTATAAGCCTCCTCGTACTGCTGTTGTGCATACAGAATCTGAGCCTGTTGCAGACGGTAGACAGGCTGCGGGTTCGACTCATAAGCCAGTTTCGACTCTTCCAGAGCCCGCTGGAGGCTCCACTCAGCATAAGGCTGGTCACGCTGGAGCAGTTCCTTCTGATAGATGAGCTGTGCATACTGGTAGTGCGCATCATCCTTCTTCTCAGCCACCTTCACCGCCTTCTTCATGTCCTCGTCCGCCTTGGCAAACTCATTGGCAGCCACCTCCATCCGTGCCCGGTAGATATAGCCGTCAGAAGCATCAGGATATTGAGCGATGAAACGGTTGATATAGTCCTGATACTGTTGCGCATTCATGGCAGAAGCCCCCATGAAGAGTGCCAGCAAGGCATCGTCGTATTTGTCGGGGATGGCAAGAGGAATGTGAACGGTCTTGAGCGCCGCATCACTCATGCTCAGTCCATTGGTATGCAGGCTGAGGGCAAACGGTGCACTGACGGCATAGCTGGTAGTTGCCTGTTGGTCAGCAGCAGCCTGAAGCAGTCCGATGACCTGTCCGGCCTCGTTGATGACGGGACAGCCCTGTTGCTGTTCCTGAGCCTGCAAGGTCAACGTATAATAAGTATAAGAGCCCTGGAACTGTTCCGCCTTGCTGACGGTACCGCTGACAGGGGCCGGTTCTTTCTTCACGCTATAGGGCAGCAGCCAGACCGTGGCACCGTTTGCTGCGCTGCCAACGGCGAGGGCAACAGGTTTCTTTGCCGCCACCTTGAACTTGGCCACATCATACATATCGTTAGCCCCCATCATGGTTTCTACGGGCCATTCCTTGCCCTGAGCGTCGATGACCACCGCCCTGTCGGCATCCTTGAAAGGAGTGAAGCTGCTGACGGCCTCCCCATTCTCGCTGACAAAGACACCATTGGCACTGCCCAGCAGTGTGCCATCCGCCTTGAACGTCTTCAGTGTAAATACCGCCTGGGCAGCCTTCTTGCTCCACGACTGTGCCCATGAGGACATCGCAGTGCCCATCAGTAATAATGTAATTGCTATTCTTAACATCTTGTTTATTTGCTATTTATTGATGATATAGTCATTTCGAAATGACGAATTGTCGAATTGTCGAGTTGTCGATGTACGATTTTTTTAGAACGGGAGAGGACCCGAGGACTGTTCAAAGGACGGGAAGGGCGACTCGATATCGGGAGGTGTCTGTTCGCCATTGATGCGGCTGCTGAGTATCTCGCCCCCATTGTCATCCGCCTTTTTGGGTCCCAGGCGACGGTCTTCCGGATTCTCGAAACGTGTAAACTCACCCCGGAAGTTGAGGAGCACGTCACCCGTCGCACCCTTACGGTGCTTGGCAATGATAATCTGTGCCATGCCCCGGAGGTCGTTGCCATTCTCATCCTGATAGATATGATAGTATTCCGGACGGTGAACAAACAGCACCATATCGGCATCCTGCTCGATGGCACCCGACTCACGAAGGTCAGAGAGCTGCGGGCGCTTGCCCTCCAGGCCCTCACGGCCCTCAACACCACGGTTGAGCTGACTCAGTGCCAGGATGGGTACATCGAGTTCCTTGGCCAGTCCCTTGAGGGAGCGCGAGATGGTAGACACCTCCTCCTGACGAGACGAGAAGCGCATACCGCTGGCATTCATGAGCTGCAGGTAGTCAATCATGATAATCTTGACCCCATGTTCACGAACCAGGCGACGCGCCTTGGTACGCAGTTCGAAGACCGACAAGCTGGGAGTATCGTCCACATAAAGCGGAGCCCCCAGCAAGTTGTTAAGCCGTTTGTCAAGGCGTTCCCATTCATCGGGCCGCAGCTGACCGTTCAGGATTTTGGAACCCTGTATCTCGCAACAGTTGGAGATGAGACGGTTGACCAGCTGTACGTTAGACATTTCCAGTGAGAAGAAAGCCATAGGCACCTTGAGGTCGGCAGAGATATTCTTGGCCATGGAGAGGGCAAACGAGGTCTTACCCATGGCAGGACGGCCAGCGATGATGACCAAGTCAGAAGGCTGCCATCCCGACGTGATATCATCGAGCTTATGATAGCCCGTAGAGACACCCGTGAGGCCATCCTTGTTGGCACCAGCCTTCTGGATGATATCGATGGCATTCTTGATGACCGGGTCTATCTGGGTATAGTCCTTCTTCATGTTACGCTGTCCGAGTTCGAACAGCGAGCCCTCCGCCTCCTGCATCAGTTCATCAACATCGACGGTCTCGTCGAACGCCTTAGTCTCGATGACGCTGGCAAAGGAGATGAGCTGTCGGGCCAGAGACTTCTGTGCGATAATGCGCGCATGATATTCAACATTGGCCGACGAAGCCACCCGGGAAGACAGTTCGGTGACATATCCCGGGCCGCCGACATCCTCGAGGTCCCCCTGTTTGGCCAGCTGTTCCGTCACCGTCCATACGTCCACCGGCGACTCATGCATCGAGAGTTCGCGGATGGCAGCATAGACCTTCTGGTTACGAGGTTCATAGAAACTCTCAGGTGTGAGCATCTCACACACCACGGCATAGGCGTCCTTGTCAATCATCAAGGCACCCAGTACGGCCCGTTCAATCTCAGTGGCCTGCGGTTGTACGTGGGCATAGGTATTGTCGACCGGCTGTTGTCTGCGGCGACGTGAACTATTGTTGTTGGTTTGTTCCGGCATTGTCTTTTTTGTTTTGGGCGTACAAAGGTAATACAATTTTTCCAAAACGCAAAAAAAAATTGAAAAATTGAAGAATTGAAAAATTAAAAAAAATTGAAAAATTGAAAGATTGAAAGATTGAAAGATTGAAAAATTGAAAGATTGAAAAATTGAAAAATTGAAAGATTGAAAAATTGAAAAATTGAAAGATTGAAAGATTGAAAGATTAGAAAATTGAAAGATTGAAAAATTGAAAAATTAAAAGATTGAAAGATTGAAAAATTGAAACGGTCAGAGGGTGACCGTCAGGAACTGCTGCAGCGTCTGGTGCTTGTCAGCCTTATACTGTTTCTCTGCTTTCTTGACATAAGGATTGTCGAAGACCTGACGGTGTACGAGGCTGTTGACGACATACTGGATACGCCCCATGTGCTCGTTGCGCATCTCCAGCGGGCTCTCCTGATGGTTAGGCAACGGGAAGAGGCTGAGGAGGTAGAAGCTCATACAGTCGGGTACTATCATGTCACGCGTCATGAGACTGCGTTGCTGGCCGTCGTAGTGTTGCTGATAGAACGGATAGTCGCTGCCCAGATACTTGTCAAGGCTGATGCCCAGTGTATTATAGCCCACAATGATGCTCTGGTCAAAGGAGCCCACCTGAGCATAACACTGCGGTATCTCGACATTAGGCAGTTCCTCCCTGAGGCGTCCGAATGCCTCAGAAAGCTCTTCGTTGACATCGTCCATATCACCATACTGGCGAGCCACGTCGACCAGCATCCGCTGGAGCGTAGAGTCCTTGAAGAACTTCAGCATACGGGTATTGATCTCCGCATCGTCCACCTTTCCGATGCGCAGCACATTCTCGATGAGCATACGCGTCTGCATGGGATAGTTGGCATTCATCTGCTGGAGAGCGGAGTAGTCGCCTGTGGTGAGGTAAAGACTCTCGATACGGTCATAGCGCTCGACGGTGACCAGCACCTCGTCCTCAGCATCATTAGGCTTCAGCTGCCATTCGCAACCGACGCAAATCATCATGATGAGGAACAAGAAACCGTATATCTTTTTCACTTGCAGGGCTATTAAATGTTAAAATGCGGTGCAAAATTACTAAAAAATATTTTAAAAACCAAATTTTAACCTAAAAAAGATAAAAAAAAGTGCTGAGATACCCTGTTTTCCGTTTATTTGTGTGAAATTTGCAATAAACAAACTATGGCAGTTAAGAGTCATAAGAACACGAAATATTACGATATGAACAAATTTTTCAGCACTTTATTTCTGGCAGCCTGCAGCATGACTGTGTTTGCCAATGAGACGATTACCGTCACCGTACAGAACCCCGTAAATGCCCCCCGCAAGGACATCCCCATCGTATTGCCGCTGACCGACTACGGTAGCGTCCGCTCTGCCGTGGTGATGCTGGACGGACAGGAGATTCCATGCCAGTTGGACGACCTGAACCAGGACGAGACCTATGACGAGTTGTGTTTTCTGGCCGACTTCGACAAGCAGGGCAAGCAGCAATATCAGGTGACGCTGTCAGAGGAGGGAGAGCCCCGTACCTACCCTGCCCGAGTGTATGCGGAGATGGTGATGGCCAATACGAAGGACAAGAAGCTGAAGAAGCACCAGCAGAACAACTACATAGAATCCATCACAGCCCGAGGCGATGCGGCATACACCTATAACCTGCAGCACCATCACGGGGTGGACTTCGAGAGTGAACTGAACGGCATCCGCATCTATTTTGATGCCCGTCAGACCCTGGACCTGTACGGTAAGTACAAGAAGCAGCTGGAGCTGAAGGACACCCAGTTCTATACCACTGACGAGCAGAAGGCGCAGGGCTATGGCGACGATGTGCTATGGGTTGGACAGACCTTTGGCTTAGGAGCCTTCAGAGGCTGGGACGGCAAGCAGCCCACTCATGTAGAACCCGTCCGCACGCGTACGCAGCGCATTATCAGCTATGGTCCCCTGCGTACCATTGTGGAGGTGATAGACCGCGGTTGGATAGCCGACAAGGACAAGGCCCCTGTCAATATGACCTTGCGCTATACCCAGTATGCCGGCCATCGTGACACAGATGTGGACGTATATTTCAACAAGGATGTCAGCGACTATCGCTTCTCGACGGGTATCATCAATGTGAAAGGCTCGGAAGAGTTCTCCGACAAGAAAGGTCTCCGAGCCTGCTGGGGTCCCGCCTATCCGGCAGCAGACACCTTGAAGTGGAAGCGCGAGACAGTAGGACTGGCCGTGCTGGTTCCCCAGGAGAACATTGTCAGCGAGGAACCTGCTAACAAGGACAACTATGCGTATGTGTTGCGAGTCAATGGCAACCACATGGCATACAAAGTGACCTATACCTCAGCCAATGAGACCTTCGGATACCATTCGGCCAAAGCGTGGTTTGAGTACCTTGCAGCCTGGAAGAAAGAAGCATTGCAACCAGTCACGGTAGCCATCTCAAAAATCGCGAAAGGCCATCTTTGAGCAGTGGAGAGGCCATAGAAGCCGGCCATAGAGGCTGTAGGAGTCGAGCAGCGTGCGACGGTTGTGCAGTTGGATACGGTCGTCCCGCCGGCCCTGTACCGTGAAATTGTAACGCGACACATTGCCCTGATAGTCGCGTAATATATAAGTAAGGTGGTAGGGCCGTTCCTCCGAGAAGTTGACAATGCCCCGGTTGAAGTCCGTATGCAGGATGGGCAGTCTCATGCCCGGTTCACGGTAGGACTTCATATACCAGATGCGCGTACGCCGCCAATGCATATAATCCCCCCAGCTGTTGACCTCCGGCTGGCAGCTGACGGGAATGCTGTCGACATCGACTGAGAACACCTCCCGGCCATCGACCAGCAGAGCCGTATGACGGATGCCGTAATGATTGTATGTCGCCTCGGAATAGTCATCAGCCCAAAGAGCAAAGCCTCCCCTGCCCCATGCCGTAAACTCCCGTGACAGCGTCCATTCGGTATGCTGCCTCTTGGTATCCGGTTGTCCGAAGCCAAACGTCTGTTTGGCGGATCCCCCATTGAAGAGTCCCTCTCCCGGCTGTGGCACAGCCATGAAAGAGTGCGCCTGCGGTGCTACGGTATCAGCAATGAAAGGAGCAAGTTTCATCATGGGGTCACGCATGACCCAGGTACGCGTGTCATGCAGTTCGAGGTGCAGGTGAGGCCCCGTGGAATGCCCCGTATTGCCACTGATGGCAATGAGGTCGCCCGCCTTGACCTGCAGTTGTCCTTCAGGATAGCGGAAGTCCAATGTGTCACGCCATCCCGTGCGCCGGAACAGCTGTTCATACGGTTCCGCAAAGCACTTCAGATGACAGTAGACACTGGTCAGTCCATCCGGATGGCTGACATAGATGGCATTGCCGAAGCCAAACTTGTTGACGGTGATGCGGCTGACATAGCCGTCAGCAATGGAGAACACCTTCTTGCCCTCGACATTGCCCGTCTTGATGTCAAGACCACCGTGGAAATGCAAGGGACGCGGTTCACCGAAATTGCCAGCCAACACGATGTCGTAGTCAATAGGGCTTTGGTACCGGCAGTCAACAACAGCACTGACAGGCTCAGTCTCATCATGACCACAGCCTGTCAGCGATAGCATAGCAAGAAGTGCAAACAGTTGTCTTAACATGCTTTAAAACTCATGTCAAGTCCCTTTACCGAGTGCGTCAGAGCACCTACCGAGATGAAGTCAACCCCCTGTTCGGCATAGTCCCGGATGGTCTCGAAGGTGATACCTCCGGAAGACTCCGTCTCCACCCGTCCGGCAATGATGTCCACCGCCTTCTTGGTGTCAGCTACCGAGAAGTTGTCGAGCATGATGCGGTCTACCCCACCATGGTCGAGCACCTGCCGGAGTTCGTCGAACGAGCGTACCTCAATCTCGATTTTGAGCGGCAATCCCTTCTCGTCCAGATACTTATGGCAACGCTCGATGGCATTGACGATGCCCCCTGCGAAGTCAACATGGTTGTCCTTGAGCAGAATCATGTCGAAGAGGCCGATACGGTGGTTGCAGCCCCCGCCAATCTTGACCGCCTGTTTTTCGAGCATACGCATACCAGGCGTGGTCTTACGGGTATCCA
>ODAI012399441.1_pt1 | contig 13484 bp, 10 predicted proteins | sample 1539321 | NCBI WGS metagenome assembly ODAI01 (sample SAMN02144231, study PRJEB22623) | gut metagenome | biome: sheep rumen | host: Ovis aries | place: New Zealand
AAATTCAATGCAAGTTTGACCGTCATAATTAGGCTGTGTCCACTTGATTGTACACAACTCCGCTATAGGATTATAGCCCTTACACTTTATACATTGTTCTTTGATAGCCATTAGCTTATATCACATATTAATTCTCTATGAAAATCTCTTATACACCCTATTCACCTGCACTGTATTTCTTGAATCCTTTGCATGTCGAAGGATTGTTGCCAGCAAAGGCTCCCTTCAAGAGTCCTCTTACAATATCCCCAGAGTCGTATGCAAGTCTACAATGGATACCTTCCTTCTCTTGGGGACAGAATGCTCCCTTATAATAAACACGTTCCAAATTATAGCAATTCATAAAACTACCCTCATAGACGCTTTTTACCTTGGAAGGAAGAGTGATATTCACCAAGGAATTGCAAAAGGCAAAGGCTCCGTCTTCTATTTCCTTGATGTCCTCCGGCAGAATGATTGTCTGCAGATTGTCACAACCCTCAAACATGAAAGGAGTAACGATTCCCTTCTTCATGGTGAAATCTACATATAATTCAGAATCAACGCCACCTCCGAATTTATAACCTTTACCTTTCAGCACCCCACTTCTACGGGCCTTCTTCATTTCATCCTCTGTAGCTTCTTTCATTTTTAGAGATTTGGTAAGCCCGTAGGAAGATCCTCCATAATATGTTATCTGTGTATAAGTATAGCCAGATCCGTCCTTTCTGACATACGGATGCTCTTTGTCCGTTACAAAGGAGGCCTCACTTAAATCCAGATGAGTGAGCATTCCTGGACGAGAAAACATCCCATACTCATAACCTGCGACACCTGCCATGTGTCTGATTACTTTAATATCCTCACCATTCAACTTACCCTTGACAGTCAGATGGGTAACGTTCTCCTTTTCTATACCTGATAAAAGTCCTTCCAACATTCCCGGTTTATCAATAATGACCTCTTTGGAGATTTCTTTTCGTGTATCAGGCTCAATTCCAATAATCATAGAATTAACCAAAGCCTCTGATGTCTCCGAATTTCCGAGCAATAAAATCCGATAGTATCCATTCAGGTATTGCTCCGCTCCTATGTTAAAATGGAAGAAATTCTCATCATATCCATCACAGACAAAATACGTACTCATGCCCTGAGCAATAACCGGTCGTCCGCTTTCCAAATCCTTATAAAGCAATGAAATTATCAGATTTCCAGAAGCGTGTTCCACAAAAGCAGACTTATTACTATACCCGAAGTAATTAGTCAAGGCGGCTTTGAAGTTTCTCATTCCTGTACATCTCGTATATTCTGGCTTGGGCCATTCTGTTTCCACAGCAAAAGCACAAGCCGCAATCAAGTGCGATGCAACAGTATTGGTTTCTGCCTTTGAATAGTGATCTTTAAACTGATCCCAGTTAAGGCTTGTTGCTGAAAAATCCATTCCCAGTTCTGTCGTAGGGGATATTCTATAAAAATGATGCTCGCGCAATTGTTGAGGATATTTATAGAAAGCCATAAGTTGAGCCATAGCCACAGCTGCTGGACCTGATTTTTGGTTTCCTCCATCCTTTCTCATGGGCAGCTCTATATTATAGGGTATTCCTGTACCCCACCTAAGATTGCCCAATAGCGGTTTCACACAACTTTTTTTAGTATAATTCTGGAAATGAATCATACTTGGAGTATCTTGACCAGAGACCAATAGATTTTTTAATGCATCAGTATAGAAATCCACAAGCTCTTGGTGTTTCTGCAGGCTGCTTTCTGTGCTATATGCAAGGACGAGATTATCTAATTTCCTAGCATATTTTTTTGTGGCAGTGATGACAAAGCAAGAGTTCCAGTCATCTGAGAACATAACAAGATCATCGTTGGAGAACACCTCGTTGAGCCATATATTATCAGGATGCTGCCCTTTCTCCATGAGAAACTTTTGAGAAATCTCCATTTCCACCGGATGTCTGGTAAATGACGGTTTCGCATGATATTTGGGAGAATACACCATCTGGGAAGATGCCCAGAACTGATTCAATGCTTTCAGCTGCCTGTCCTGTAAAGGAGAACTTTTACCCGTAACGATAACACTCTTTGGCGAAGAAGTAATTTGCTGACCACCTACAGTTACCGTCATTGGTGGTATGGCAACACTACCAGTCTTGTATGGCGTTAATACTATAATCCATTCGAATTCCTGATACCTTGAATGATTGAAATAAGAATCAAAAGGCGCACTGGAATATCTATGCAACTCAAAGTTCGTGTATTTGGGGTACACTATATTCCGATACTCATTTGAGTGCAATTTATAAACCACCGTCATCGGCTTTCCCAGTTCAACAGCATCTGGAGCCGACACTACAAATGTCAGACTGTCATGCGCAAACGTTCTTTCTGCAATGCTTAACAGCAGGACCGTTAAAACAATACCAAATTTTATCTTTTTCATATCTATATCCAATATGACTTTAATTATGATTAAGTCGAAAAATCATTTCATCTATTTGTTACACTTATGAGTAAAGAAAATTTCCTGAGCTATCTCAATCAATAACCACCTTCTTCCATTTTCCATTTACCTTTCTCACATATATTCCTTTCGATATATGATGAGTATGCCCTGAGCTCACGTAAAAACCATTAAGGCTATATATGCTATCACTTTCTCCAGTTATGGTAACCTCATGTATGGAACTTTCCCACTGTGTTTCTGCCCCTTCAGCCTCATAGTCGCCAATAGTAATGCGTCCATCCATCATATCCATCGCTCGTAACAAGGGGGCGTTACCATACCATAATATGTCATCATCTCCAGTCATTTCATATATATAACTCCACTGTAAATTACCATCAGGCAGGAAAGCAATTCCTAAAAGATAATTACCATTAGGTATGTATCGGGATATAATCCCACCGATCTTGCAACCCCGAACTTCACCATATCCACCAATATTGACATGAGTTGGTTCACCTATCAGTCTTATCAAGCTGCTGTCGCTGCCACAAATTATCAGTGATAACAAACCTGTCACCCTAGCAGATGACATATTGCACAATGTATCTATCGTAAAACACACCTTTCCCAGAGTGGAGTCTTCAAAGCATAAATTGCTACCTTTCGCCGCAACGTACTGGCGCGGCTGTATGCTGCTACCACCAATCCACGAAACGACATCCTTCACTGTCAATTGTGGCCATCGTTCTATATCAATTTGCATTTCCTCACCATTTTCATCCCTAAGTACTATATTTATTTCATATATTCCAGGGTGAGTATCTTTCGGTAGTATTGCTGGCATATAGTAATTCGTAAGTCCGCGCGTTTTTGTAATAGTACGACTTTTCTCTTCATATAACACTACAGGTTCTACCTGTGCCTCTCCTATACTTCTCATTTCGACCTTCATGCTACCTTTGAAGTCAGTATTTCCTCTTAGCACAAGTCTACTCAGTCGCAAAGAAAGGCATTGACCTGGAAATAACTCGTTAGTATGCATGTCAAGACTTTTACAGTGTATATAATTAGGTTGGCTGAAGCCGTCATCAGGTTTCATACCAATTATCATTGATGGTCTGGTTGCATAGTTAGCGCCTGATTGACCACCAGTTCCGGCTTGTGACGGACGAAGCATGTTTAACAAATAGTAACCGTTACATAGTCCATCCCAGCCCCAGTTCACGTGGTAATAGGTCAGCCCGTTCTTTTCATCTGTCTTCATACCATCTATGACAAATGCATGTCCACTTTCAGATGCAGATCCACTATAATAAACAGGACGACCTTCCTGCAATTCCTGTTGCAATAATCGATGCCATTGTTCATCAGTAAATTCATCAGGATTTGCCACATACATGTCATGGTCATAACCCAAATAAGTAATCATTCCCTGAAGTGCAGTCTTATCGCTAGTGCCACTTCCCTTTGGAGCGTAGTCCATTTCAACAGCTGCACCAACAGCCTCAAGTAGCATCGCTATTTGTTCCACATCTGTACTTTGGGAATCATAGTGATCATACATCCTATCCCACAAGAACTCTGTAGTGCTGAAATCAAATGTGATAGGTATATGATGAGTACTCGTCTGATATGTTTTAACGCAATCTAATCCAGATAGAGGCCATTGGTGGTAGTTCATTACTTGAGCCAGTGCAGTTGCGACACAACCGGATGGGCATTGCTTAGAATCGACTTTGGGACAATTCAGGTTATAAGGGTAGTCTTGCCCCCACTCAACTTCTCCCAGCAAAGGTTTTACGGCAGGTGTATTAGTTTTAGAGGCTTCAAGCCATGCCATTACCTGTCCTGGAGAGTTTTTATATAGTTCCACCATTTCTTGGTAGCCTTCGAGCCATGCGTTGATGTGAGGAGGCAGGCTATCTTTTGGAAAGCTACTATTGTCTCCATAGGCCAGAACCACGGGAAATTTTGTATTTGAGGATAATAACTGGAAACCAGCCCTAACATTGTTCTTCACCCATACAGCATTATCATGCATAAACACATTCTCATTTTGTGCCCACATAGTAAGTGGGCACAAAACGAGAAGGGTGGTAAAGAATACCTTGGATGTTATTCTTTTAAGTGCCTTTTCCGAAAGCATTACTTTTCAGCTTTGATAATCTTAAAAGATTTCAGATGCGACTCGTCAAACTTAATACTCCCCGTAAAATAATCCAGATTCTTATTTTCTTTTACTTTAGCGGGACTTTGGGATGTAGCACTCAATTTTGCATGGCTATAGTTACCTATATTTCCGTTAGCATCTACTGCCCATGTAACAGGTGTCAAATAGTCTTCACTACGCTGATACATTAAGCTGCTCTTCGTGCTGGTTTCAACTTCATCACTATAATTATTAATTCTATTTCTTAGTAGCCAAGCTACATAATGCTTATCATAATTATATATACTTTCAGTTATATAAGCAGCAATATAGTACATTGTTGCACCATTTTTCATTGTCACATCTAGTTTCCAATATTCATTGCCATAATTTGCAATGGACAAATTGGATATTTCAGCAACAGGAAGACCTGTTGACAGAGTTTTAAAAGGATAAGTCACTAACTGACCAGACTTTCCTTCACTATTATATGAAATGGTACACAGGACATAGTCTTTATCAGGTTCCCAAAAAATTCCAGTGGACCATGAAACATAACCATCTAATGTCCTACCTTCGTTGTTTTTTAAAATCTCATTGATAATAACATCCTTATCCCCTTGGAACGAATCAAATTGCTCTTTTGTAAAATACTTTACATAACTTATAAACACATTATCTTCAGCTGTCCAACTAGTAGCAAAACCATCAGTGAATGGCACTGAGAAATTCGGTAAAAGCCGGCAGTTTAGTGCCACATCCTCCTTAAAGTATACACGAGACACTTCGTCCACATTAAACTCGGTAGTGCTGCCATCTGTGCTCTCCACTACCATTTTCTCCTGTGCCTTTGCTACAGTAATTACTTGAAAGGCAACGGCTATTAATACAAATAACTTTTTCATTTTTTTGTAATTTTTATAGTTTTCTTGTTGTTTATTTTAATCATATAAATTCCTTTAGGAATACCCGAAAGACTGACTTGAACTGACGCGTCGTCATAACTGACAGCGACTGGATATGCATTTCCACGCAAATCATACACCTTGATGCCTTTCTCTGCACTTGTCAATCCATAGAAACGAATAGCATCACCCTCTTGAACAATCCGAAGCTCATCTTTCGATAATGAACCAATGCCTGTAATATCATCTGAAGATTTCTTCTCGAAGCGGATGTCAGAAATGACAGAACGCTTACACGAAATGAGTTCGACCGACGCATTATTCATCAGTCCTGTTACCACGAGATAGTTTCCCGAAAAGGTCACCACAGGTTCCCTTTTGAAGAAAACGCTCCATTGCTTTCCGTCCTCAAAATTAAGGACAAGCGCTTTCTGCTCAGCAGCCAGCATCCTCATGCCAACTAATAAGCATAATAGCGTTACAAATAATCTTTTTCTTCTCATAGTTCTTTGATTAAATAAATAATAAAAAGTAGTCAAATCGTATTAGTTCCTATCATATATTAAGTCACCTGGTGTCTGACTCAACATTCTTACCATTACAAATATGACGGTGAATATTGTTGACACAAAGATAACCAATGTAGCTATATATGTTGTATTGTTCCAAAGTGACAGATAATTGAAGCCCTCCTTCTCGACACCGACAATCGGCAACAGGCCTTGAATACCCCAAGTAACCAGCAGTGCCAAGACTACACTTGCGCTAACAATCATAACGAGGATTACCACATAGACCTGTATCAATTCTGTTCCGTTCATGCCGAATGCCTTGAACGTGCCAATGTTTCGCTTCACTTTCTGGAAATAGCTTTGTAACATATTAACCATGAACATGATGATACAGATAATAGAGAAAATGACCATTGCAGCCGACAAGATACTGGCCATCACTGTCACCGCATTGAAATTTTCTTTCGAATGAACCTGTTCCATTTCAAGTTGTATACCATTCCGCTTTGCAAAAGCCTCAAATTCACGTATATGATTGAGTGACTTGAATTCAATAGACAAGAAAGAACCACGTTCGGCATGGTTAGTTCCATAATCTAATTTGTGAACCCTCCTGACATCTTCCGAATCAAAGTGCTCTTCAATGCTATCAGCCAACTTTTGAAATATCTCTCTTGGCATTCTTTCATCCCCCAAGTCAATCTTAATGATTGAACCAGGCTTCCATGATTTCAAATCGCGATAGTCATCGCTGACATCAAAGAACTGTAGGCCTGTCTTTAGTGAATCAACAACATTTTCTCTCACAAACCCCTCAAATGTTCCTCGGCTTACCTTATCAGATACATAATATGTGAGACGATGCAAGTACTCCGATTCATGATACTTAAAATCAAATGGGTAGGTAACATCAGAATTCACATGCTGCTGTTCATAAAAGAAATTGGCCGACATCATATCAACGTTATTGGGCAATCTACGCACCACAGCCAGGATGGGTACTGCTACAGGATAAAACTCATCCATGACCAGTTTCAACCCCAAGCTATCCGCCCCTTCGTTAACTGCCAAATAACTAATGTAAGCAGGTAATTCATCCTCGTTATATCCTAATTGCTTCGCAACATCCAAGGTGATGATAAACCCCATCGTGTTATCTATCAGTAAAGAAGAATCAACCTCGCAACCTTTCACAATATTCTCTTCTGACAGGATGGCATTTACAAGAGGTGTGTTAATATGTTCAAAAAACCGTACACTTGGATACTTGAATTTACCTTTACCCATAATATTATAGTTTGTGTACTGATCCATTAGGACTTCGCGATAATCATATTTCTCTTTATTTTCATCAAGAAATAGGGAATCACGAAAATCTTTAAAGCTTTCCTCGTCAGTCGATTTGGCAATGCTAACCCAGTTGGTAAATGGGTCTTCCATCTTGTCCCTCAGATAAATCATGCTACCCTCGCTAAAGGCTATACTGGCAAATGTGGCAACAAGAACCAGTGTAAGAAGCCAAAGATTGGCTCCCTTTTTTCCAACAACTTCCTTGGCCTCGCGTGCAAATAATAATTTCAAATACTGTTTCATCTTCTATTTCTTGCGAAGAAATGTTTCAAAAACTACTGTTTCGTAACTCTCAAGGCCATTTGTCCAACGCCCCTCCGTTTTTGTGTATACACAAGCTTCATCTATAACACCGTAAGAGATGTCCTCGTCACCTTCATGCTGTTTGGGTCGTATACATTTACGTATTTTAATGATTACATCTGCAAAAGATACTGCCAAATGCATATCGTGACTGACGATTATTGCACTAGCACCAGTGTGCTCATTCAGTTTCCCGTTCAGTATTTCCATCACTCTGACAGCATTCTCTGCATCCAGATTGCCTGTTGGCTCATCACCGAAAAGGACTGTAAAGTCAGGGAGAATAGCGCGCGCAAAAGCTAAACGCTGCTGTTGACCGCCAGACAGTTCTTGGGCCATCCGTTTGTCATCAACATGCTCAAGGCCCAGGTCTTCTAAGACTTTCTTGGTACGCTGGAAACTTGAGAAGCGTGAAAAACCTTGTAACATCCTGGTAAAAGCTATATTCTCAAATGCCGTAAAGTTTTTCATAAGGTTGGTACTTTGGAAAATGAAGCTATAGTTCTTCAATCGGAAGTCCGAAAGGACCTTGTCCCGTTTCTTCCACATTCCTTTTAAGTCGGTTTCTTTACCATCGTCTTCAAAAAACACGAAACGCGTCTTTTCATCAGGCACGATGGTGTTGTTCATCATACCTAATGTTTCCAGAATAGTACTCTTGCCTATTCCAGATTCTCCCACAATGAATATTTTCTTTCCACGGGGAACGATTAGATGCTCTATTTCAAGCACCACTCGCGACTGTCCCTCACGATATTGTTTGTCGTAAGAACAACGTAAATTAGTTATTTCGAATAATTTGTCCATTACCTCATTATTATACTATGGTAGATCTTCCACAGGAATCCAATACCATGTCGTTTTGTTTCGTTCAAAAGAGAAGTCATATTTGTTTTCTCGTATTTTCCTTAATTTACGATACTTGTTCCGGAATTCCTCAGTTGAGTTTTTCTGTATGGTTGGCTTTAAGGTATCCAACAAATAAGCCAACTCATCTGAATTGAAAAGTGCAACTGGTGTGAAATAATCAAGCCCTGTAACAGAATCTTTTTTGTCAACAAAGCCGGTAAATGCCATTTGAATACACTCACCATCATGGCACCCGTCTGTAGGCGTAAAAGCAGTAACAACATATTGTTTATCGTTGTCTGAAACGTTGTTCTGCAATGGGAAACGTGTGTATTCTGGTTCAAGACGATACTTTTTGGTAGGATTCTCGGAAATCTTATTAGTGCGGCCAATATCAAAACATGACACCTCCTTGCCATCTCTATCATATATTGGGACTCGCTTCCCCTTCAATTCCTCAACGGCAGACGGTGTCCAATTTGGTTCCAGATAGATATTCCCAAATGGAATTATAACGGTACTGGGAGTAAACCATCCCAATAATGGCATATCGCCAAATATATTAGGTGTTTTTGACAACAGATAAAGGCCGTTCTCTTGTTTCATGGCAAAACATATGTCTCGAGAATTAAAAGTTTGTTTGGCTGTATTCTTAACAGACTTTCCTGGATCCAAATATGTTGAAAACTCTTCTTTCAACTTATCACCCTTGTACCTTCTTAGACTATCAATATTAAGGCAAAGAAAGGCTTTCTTATATAGAGCATTAACGTCAACGGGACACGATGACCATAAAAGAAGGTTTTTCATCGGAATCCACCCCTTACATTTTGCGTTATCTGATATAAGAGGATATATTACACCTTTGCACCCTTCTATATATACCAAAGCAAAATCATTCTCTATTTTAGCAATGCGAACTTGCTCGTTAAAATCAAGTTCGTCAAACTGTTTAGACTGTAGAGACGGCTTGCTAAAGGTGACATTATTACAGCGGTCACTATAAACTGTCCAATACTTGTTCGTCTTTTGGTCCTGTCCCCATAAGCCTCTACTTTGAAGTGCTTCTAATTCCGTCTCTTTCACCATCTTTTTCAGGAAAATAGACGGCAAGCATGCCTCACATTTAGCAGGCAATTCTGTGCCTGCTAATGTGTGACATGTCAGTAAAGATGCAAATAAAAACAATATAAACCTCATGATCTGTTATTTATGGCAAATCTTCAACAGGGATCCAGTACCAAGTTGTTTTGTTACGTTCAATGGAGAAATCATATTTGTTTTCTCGAATCTTTTTTAGTTTTTTGAATTTGTTTTGGAAATCCGCAATCATACCATCAAATTCTTCTTTCTTAACGATGTTCTCGTCCTGAATTTGAATCAGTGTCCGACCTCCCAATGAACCAGTCTTAACATTCAGTCCTGCAACAAGTGCCATAATCTCTTTCACATCCTTCTCATCCATTTCCCTTGGCGTAATGTCAGGAATCATCGAACGTGTTAATTCCTTCATGGCATCTACATACGGCTTGCGGTTACCTGTATTTGTGGCCGACATAACAGGCTGTAACTTCTCCATCAGTTGCGCAAATTCATCGGAGGATATATATATAATGGGTTGCCAATAATCAAGATTCTTACTTGCATCGACCTTGTCAGCGTAGCCCTGGAAGGCCATCAGCGTGTTACTTTTCTTAATCTCTGCTATCTGTGCATCCGTAAAAATACCTTTTAGCAAACTCATATTCAAAGACGAAGTTGTGCTGACAGCAGCTCCCTCTGTTTCTCTTATTATCTCTTCTGCATTTCCTGTAATATCCATCTGAGCCTGTATGGCATCGTCAAATTGCATGTAGCTGTTTTTAACAAGCTCATACAGTTTTGATACTTCCATGGACTTGCCAAGGGCAGCATTACGGGTGGAACCGATAAAGAAATTTTGCTTTTTGGGTACCCCTGAACTGAATTCGTATCCGTCAGCTAATTCCACGAATCTGCCTCTACCATATTGCGCTTTCATATTATCACGCACAATGGCATTCATCTGCTTTCTGAAAGAGAAAAATGATTGCTCATTTTCATTCCTTACCTGGAATGCAGAAATCTGTACACGGTTCTCAATACATTTCTTTACAATGGCATCTTGTGAAATACACTTTTTATCATTTAAATCATTTCCACAGTCTCCGATAACAAACATCAGGTTGCTGTTATTTTTGCTATACCCCATCGTCCGGGCATCAAGTGCAACTTCGAGTCCTTTAAACAATGCTTCTGCCAGCGTACGGTCAGACGGTGAACTTTTAACGCCATATTTGCCACCATCCTTCAAGAATTTTGCAACAGTGGGATCTGTAGGAGAACGCATCGACAGATGCTCGGTAACATATTGCCCATCAGTATAATCACGATAAATGACTACACCGACTTTAACCGTTCTACTTTCTTTACCGAAATAATCGTAAGCACGCTGAATAATTTGCTGTGTTGGCTGATAATAATTCTCCATTGACTTCGTTCCGTCGATAACTACTATCAGGTTTATGACACTCTGGTCTTTCAACGCTTCATTGATAAGCCCAGCACTAGAATTATCATGGCCAGAAGGCACGGTTGGCACATGTGAAGTGCCGTCTGGGCGAGCAAATGCTGTTACGAAATATTGGTTGTCTTTACCAGAGTTATTCGACAATAGAGGATAACGCATCAACTGAGGTTCCAGACGATATTTTGTCGTCGGGTTCTTAGTTATGTTATTGCTGCGCCCAAGTTCAATATCTGTACCTTTCTTTCCATTTCTGTACACATTAACTCTTTTTCCCTTCAGCTCCTCTGCAACACTAGGAATCCAGTTTGGTTCGATACAGGTACGCTGACTCCAAGGAACAAAAGACCCGGTGCTGCCCCAGCCGTAAAGAACAGAATAGGTATATCCCTCCATTTTGCATTCCTTGGCAAGCAACACCAATCCATTGTCAGCCTTCTTCATGACAAAATAGAAGTTCATGTCTGCAACCAGCTTTTGAGGCGATTCTTTTGTTATTGGATTTTTATAACGTTTGTCAATATCAGTATTTCCCCTCTCTGCCTCGTCAATGTTTGTTACAATAAGTGCCTTATTATAAATTCCTGCCTCATCCGTTGGACAAGAACTCCAGAGCAAGAGGTTCTTCATTGGTATCCATCCTCTGCTCTTAGCATTACTTGACACAAGAGGATAGATGACACCCTTTTGGTTCTCGGTGTACACTAAAGCAAAGTCGTTTTCAATTTTTGCAATTCGTACCTGCTCGTTAAAATCAAGTGCATCACATTTTCCTCCACTGGTTGACGGAGTGTTGTATGTGGTATTATGGCTTCGGTCACTGTAGACTGTCCAATACTTTTGCGACTTGTTTGTCTGGCCCCATTTTCCGGACTTGACCAAAGCGTTTACTTCAGACTCCTTGACAGTCTTTTTCAACAACAGATTCGGGAGACCTGCGGTACAGTTTCCTGGCAGTTGTGGTGCTGCTATGGCTGTTACGGCAAATCCATAGCAAAGTAATAATGCTACTACTGATAATCGTTTCATAAATATAATTTATTAATTTAATATTCAAAAATACTTAATTTCTGATTAATACCATCTATGTTATTATCTCCAAATGGCATACTCTCTGGGTAATTCAAAGTCTGTCCCTTGGCCTTAAACACATTGAATGCCAGTTTATCCTTGGGGAAAGAAGCAGCATCGAAGTCAACGAACAAATGAGATATCACTTTTTCGTGATTACCTAACGTCCAGAACTCCGGACCAACATAAAAGTCCATTGTCACAGAACTGAAAAGGAACTTACCGTTTTCGTCAACAAAATTGTATTCATCAAATAATCGAAGAATATTCTTTCTGTCTTCCTGGGCAATTACATCGTGAGAGTTAGCATCCTGAAGGGCCGCGATAATATCAACGAAAGCTTCGTTCTTATCTCTATTACGCCCTGCCATGTCCTGCAAGTTTGTAAATGACAACAGCGATTGGCGCCCATCGGAAAGATAAACTATCAATGCATCCTCAACCTCGATGGCATCGTCGCGTAATGTACGTATTCTTTGACAAAGCTGGTTTACCGGTGTCGATGGCTCATGGTCTATATACACAAAGTGAAGATTCACTTTAGAATAATCCTGAGCCTGAACACTTAATGAGCCCACAATCATCAAAACGACTGCTACAAATATTATTTTACAATTATTCATCTTCATTGAATTTTTTATAAACAGGTTGTATTTTTACGGAATTAATCCTTCCTTTCTCGTCATAGCCAACTCTTAGCACCCTGGCAGAACTCCAAATACCATAAGCTATCTTCTCGCGAACAGACAGAATGTCACCAGGTCTCTTATCACCATCATTCAGTCCTTCAAAAGAGAATGCAATTGATTTTGCCACCTTAGGATTTTTACCTCCCAACAGGCTATTATCATTTTGATTAAGAAGCAATGCCTGGAATTCGCCTGCGCTCATTGTTTCCACAGGCTTTTCTTCTATCAACTTGAAACCTGAGACATCTTTCGATGCAAGCACTTCGTTTGTAGCATGGTTTTTTACAATCACTTTGTAGCTACCAGACTTTCTGCCCGGGATTTGCGTAAAATAGCCATCAGAGTTTTTCTTTTGCAAATCAGGTATCTCATACACTAGAACTGCATCATCTGGCACATTGCTACAACTGATTTGTAACGAATATACATTGTTGCTAGTCTTTTTAACCATTGACTCTATTTTAACGGGTTGTTGTTCGAGAGAATCGACATTTACTTCGGGATCTACGGGATCTATAATCGTTGTGTCAGGCTTATCACTCTCATTCCCATCAATTCTGTCCTGTGCGAACCTCGTCAGTAAAAAACCGACAATGGCACAAACAACAAAAACCCCACAACCGAATAAAAATTTTTTATTAGCATTCATACTTTAATAACCTTAAAATTCTTTTACAGAC
>ODAI014088110.1_pt1 | contig 13484 bp, 10 predicted proteins | sample 1539321 | NCBI WGS metagenome assembly ODAI01 (sample SAMN02144231, study PRJEB22623) | gut metagenome | biome: sheep rumen | host: Ovis aries | place: New Zealand
AATGCGTGAACCAGGTCTTCCTTGCCCCCACCCTTCGGGAAATCTCAATGGCCTCGTCCAAAGTGAGATGCGAGTAGTGTTTCTTCTTTTGCAAAGCCTCAATAATCAGATATTCAACACCTTGCAATTTTTCAATGGCCTCCTCTGAAATTTCGCTCAGGTCAGTGACGTAGGCGAAATTGCCGATGCGGAATGCATAGCAGGTCAAGGTGTAATGCTTCAGTTTTATTGGCTCGATATGCAAGTCGCCGAGGTCGAAAGGCGTTTCATCGAGGCGACGTATGTCGTAGGTGGGTGCGCCAGGATAGGGATGTTCGTCGAAGGCGTAGGAGTACTCGCGCTTGATTTCGGGCAAGGCGGTGTCGGCCACATAAAGCGTCATGGGCTTTTTCTGCATGAAGATGTAGGGGCGCAAATCGTCGAGGCCGCCGATGTGGTCCTTGTGTTCGTGCGAAATCAAGACCGCATCGAGTTTGGTGACGTTTTCGCGCAACATCTGTTGGCGGAAGTCGGGTCCGGCATCCACGGCCACCGCCACCTCGTCGGTCTGAACTAGAATCGAGGTGCGCAGACGCTTGTCACGCGGGTCTTTGCTTTGGCACACGGGACAAGTGCATCCAATGACGGGCACACCTTGCGAAGTTCCACTACCTAAAACAGTGACAATCATTTTATTATACTTTACTTTCATCAAAAAAACAGCGTGAAATAAAACTGCAAAAATAACGTTTTTTTAATGAAATTGCGTTATGTTTCGCATAAATAACTACCTTTGCGCCATGAATTTGTTCAATCAACTCAGGAACAGGTCGCTAAACCGATCGCTTGAACAGTATCTCGCCGGGAATCCGACAGCAAAACTGCCAAATCTTCAGCGACTCCATTCTGTATTGGTCATTTTAGACGAACAAGACAAGAGCATTGTAAAGAACATCGAAAACAGTGTTAAAGGTCTATTCGGAGCCACTCGGTGCGGTTTCATCATCCTTTGCAACCAAATGTCAGACAACATTTTACAAAGCGATTTATACAATGAAATCACGCCAAAAGACTTCGGTTTCATGAATGTGCTCAAATCCGACAAGCACGAATATCTCCGCAAGTTGCCATCAAGCAACATAATAATTAATATGGCCTCGAAAGAGCCTGACATCAGCGACTATCTTTGCACCTTGCCCAAGTCAGATTTCAGGGTTTGTTTCAATCAAAGCAACCATCTGAAAATCTACAATTTAGTTATCGAAAATCCTCGTGCCACCGACCCAGTATCCAACATATATGTCCTCCACAATTATTTGAAAGCCTTGGTCGGGATGCAAACTTCAACCAATTGACACACAATGAAAAACAGCCCTTTCATAGGAACTGGTGTTGCTTTGGTCACGCCTTTCAAAAACAATTATTCAGTTGATACCGATGCCCTTGTCCGCATCGTGAACCATATCATCGAAAATGGCGCAGACTTTTTGGTAGCTTTGGGCACCACGTCCGAAGCCCCCACCCTATCCACCGAAGAAAAAGCACTGGTAATCCGAACCATACAAGACGCCAACGCTAGTCGATTGCCCATCATGCTCGGCATGGGCGGAAACAACACCCAAGCCGTCATCGAAGCCATCAAGGCACAAGACTTTTGCGGCATCGACGGCATTTTGAGCGTCGTACCTTATTATAACAAACCCAACCAACGCGGCATGAAGGCCCATTTCGAGGCCATTGCCGACGCAAGCCCCGTGCCCGTGGTGGTCTACAACGTGCCTGGACGCGTGGGCGTGAACCTGCAAGCCACCACCTGTGTGGAATTGGCCCAACACCCCAACATCGTCGCGGTGAAAGAGGCTTCGGGCAACTTGCAGCAAATCATGGAGATATTGCGCGACAAGCCCGCCGACTTCGACGTGCTTTCGGGCGACGACGGCATCACCCAACCCTTGCTCGCCTTGGGCGCAACGGGCGTGATTTCGGTGGCCGCCAACGCCTACACAAACCACTTCAGCCGAATGATGAAGGCACAAAAGGAAGGCAAGACCGACGAAGCATTGAGACTACACTACGCCATGCTGCGCATGAACCAACTCATCTTCGCCGACGGCAATCCCGCCGGAATCAAGTGCCTGATGAGTCATATCGGGCTGTGCGAGAACGTGTTGCGCCTGCCTTTGGTCACGGCCAACGAAAAAACCGAAAATGACATCATTGAGGAATGGAACAAATTGAAAGTTGGCAGTTGACAGTTGACGTGCTTTGCGTCACTGCATGAAACGAAGTAGTCCAAAAGAATCGAATCTTAAATCTTGAATTTTGAATCTTAAATCAACAACCATAATGAAGAACATACGCTATTATTTTATCCTTTCGCTCGCCGTCATCGTTTGCGGCAGCGTTTTCGCCCAAGAAAGCCAAAAAGACCTTGAGCAACTGATGAAGAACCGTGGGGAGTATTATTTTAGTTTGACCTTTCAGAAGCCCACCGAAATCCAAGCCATCAGCGACCTTTGCTCCGTTGACGGCACCGATGGCAAGACCGTCGTTGCCTATGCCAACCAAAGCGAGTTCGACAACCTGCTCAGACAGGGCTTCCAACCCACTTTGATGACGCCGCCTTCGATGCGCGAACAACCTTTGATGCACGATGCCTCTCGTGCCACATACGACTGGGATTCGTACCTCACCTACGACGAATACGAAGCCATGATGCAACAATTCGCCACCGACCACCCCGACCGTTGCACCTACCTTGAGCTCGGCACGCTGGCCAGTGGCCGCAAGATGATGGGCGCACGCCTTGGTCGCGGCGAGACCGACGGCAAGCCGAAGTTCCTCTACACCTCGACCATGCACGGCGACGAAGTGACCGGCATGATCCTCATGCTGCGCCTCATCGACGAGTTCTGCACCAGCGAGGAGAAACGCATCACCGATATCTTGGACAGTGTGGACCTCTTCATCTTCCCCTGCACCAACCCCGATGGCACCTATCATGGCGGCAACAACAGCGTTTATGGCGCCACGCGCTACAACGGCAACAACATCGACCTCAACCGCCACTTCCCCGACTTTGACGACGGTCCCCACCCCGACGGACAATCCTATTACCAGGACGAGTGCCAATGGATGATGGACCTTGCGCAGGAACACCTCTTCACGATGGCGGCCAACTACCACGGCGGCGCAGAAGTGATGAACTACCCTTGGGACACCTACCAGCCCCTCCACGCCGACGACGCCTGGTGGCAACTGGTTTGCCACGAATATGCCGACCTCACGCACGAAGTCAGTTCCAACTACATGACCGACTATAACAATGGCATCATCAACGGTTATTCGTGGTACACCATCACGGGAAGCCGCCAAGATTACATGAACTACTACGCCCAGTGTCGCGAAGTGACCATTGAGTGTTCAAACGATAAGACTCCTAACGCCTCGCAACTGCCCAATTTCTGGAACATCAACCACAACAGCATGTTGACCTACATTGAGCAAGTGCTCAACGGCGTGCAAGGCACCGTCACCGACAGCATCACCGGCGAGCCTATCAGCGGCGCCTTGGTGACCGTCAGCGGCCACGACCATCACGGTTCGGAGGTCAGCACGCACACTGCTGGCGATTTCTACCGTCCCATCAAAGGCGGCAGCTATACTTTCATCATCAGCAAGGACGGCTATTGCCCGAGAATCTTTGACGTGACCATCGCCGACGGAGAAATGCAACATTTTGACATCCAGCTCGTCCCTGGCAGCTGCATGGTGCCTTCATTCAGCGCATCGGCCACGCAAGTCCCCCTCGGCGGCAGCGTCAACTTCACCGACGGCTCGTTTGGCGAAATCAGTGTATGGAGTTGGACCTTCGAAGGCGGCACCCCTGCCACTTCCAACCAGCAGAATCCCACCGTCACCTACAACGAAGTGGGCGACTTCGGCGTGACGCTGACCATCACCAATGCCAATGGCGACAGCCAGACCCTCACGCGCGAGAACTACATCCATGTGCGTGAAACCTACAATATGCAGAACGGCACCTTCGAGACCTGCAACGCTTTGTTCTACGATGCCGGCGGCCCGAACAACAACTATGGCAACAACCAGAACTATACGATGACCTTCAAGCCCGCCACAGAAGGCTCCATGATTCGCGCCACGTTCAGCGATTTCAGCACCGAGGCGAATTACGACTACCTTTACATCTACGACGGAAGTTCGACCAACGCCACGATGATTGGGCAATACGACGGCTCGAACAGTCCCGGCGAAGTGACCGCCACCAACGGCGAAGGCGCCCTCACCTTCCGCTTCACCTCCGACCAAGGCGTGAACAGCGGAGGCTGGGTGGCCACCATCAGTTGCGTCGGCAACCACGAGCCGATGATAATCAACGTCAGTGCCAACCCGGTGGAAATCAACGAAGGCGAAAGCACCCGGCTTGAAGCCATCGTGATGGGTGGCGCGGGCAACTACACTTGGCTTTGGGAACCTGCCGAAACCCTTGACGACCCGACGAGCTGTTGCCCCGTTGCAACGCCCGTCGCGCCTGAGACGACCTACAAAGTGGTCGTGACCGATGCCGACGGCAACACCACAAGTGGCGAAGTGACCGTCACCATCAAAAACTGGTCGATAAGCGAAAACCCAGTCGAGCCTTTCGTCTATCCTAATCCGAGCAAAGGTACGTTCACCATCCACTTGGCTGGCACATACAAATACATAATATTCAACAGCTTTGGGCAAAAAGTCATGTCGGGCGAGGCTTTTGGCGAAGCCGAAATCAATGCCCGTCACTTGGCCGAAGGCGTGTATGTTTTGCAGATTGTTGGCGACGACATACGAACCGAAAAGATCGTCATCGAAAAATAAAAACGAAAACCACTCGTTAGTTTATCGAAAAAAGAGTAATTTTGCAGCCCAATGAGAAACAGACTTTTCATATTGGCCGTTATGGGTTTGACAGTCCTCGCTTCGTGCAACGACTTCACCCGTTTGGTGAAAAGCACCGACAACGAGATGAAGTACGAGGTGGCGATGGATTATTACGAGCGTGGCGACTACAACCACGCACTGCAATTGTTCGACCTTTTGCAAGCCTCGTTTCGCAACACGCCTCGTGGCGAGAACATCACTTACAGGACTGCACAATGTTATTACGAGCAAGGAGATTACGAGATTGCTGGTTACTACTTCAAAAAGTTCAGCCAAACCTACTCTTTCTCCGTCGATGCCGAAAAGGCCGACTTCATGAACGCCTATTGCACCTACCTGCTCTCGCCCGACCCAAGCCTCGACCAAACCAACACCCACTCTGCCATCAAGCAACTGAAGGCTTTCACGGAAAAATACCCGCAAAGCGACAGCATAGCACGCGCCAACGAGTTGATTGCCGACCTCAACAACAAGCTGGAAACGAAAGACTACAACATTTGCCGCCTGTTCTACCGCATGGAGAATTACAGTGCCGCCATCACCTCGTTTGAGAATTTGCTGAAGAACTATCCGAACACCTCGCATCGCGAGGAGATTCTGTTCGACATGGCCAAGACCTACTACGACTATGCCGAGAACAGCGTTGCCGAAAAGCAGCGCGAGCGCTACGAGTCGTGCATCGAGCAATGCAACGCCTTGAACTACCTTTATCCCCAAAGCGCATTCTTGACCGAAACCGACATCATCGCCACAAAAGCAAGAAAGAAATTAGAAAACCTGAAATAACAATGGATTTTAAGAAAATCAAAACCGAAACGACGGTAGTCACCCGTCAGAAAGACCAGTTCTACAAGGGAACGGGCAACATTTACGAAACCGTAGCCATCCTCTCCAAGAGGGCCAATCAGATAGCCTCCGAGATGAAATCGGAACTGATGCAAAAGATAGAATCGTTCTCCTCCTCCACCAACGATAGTCTGGAAGAGGTGTTCGAGAACCGCGAGCAAATCGAAATCGCGAAATTCTATGAGCGTCTGCCCAAGCCCACGCTGATTGCCATCCACGAGTTTCTGAACGACCAAATCTATTTCCGCAACCCCAACAAGGAAAGCGAAGACGCTTTCTGATTTTGCGCGTCATGAGAAAGCTACTGCTCCTCCTCGTCACCGTCATCGGCCTGATGTCCACAACAATGGCTCAGGAACTGAAATGCGAAGTCAGCGTCAATTCCAACCAAGTGGAAGGCTCTGACAAAACCGTGTTCCAAAGCCTGCAAACAGCACTTTACGAATTTGTCAACAACACAAAGTTTACCGACATCAACTTCAGGCAAAACGAGAGAATAGAGTGTTCCATGCTCGTCAATGTAAAAAGCAGGGAAAACAACATTATGAGCGGGGAAATCAACATCGCGCTGAGCCGCCCCATCTACAAGTCGAACTATAACACCCCTTTGTTCAACTACATTGACCGGAAGTTCTATTTCGAATACATGGATGGACAGCCCTTGGACTTCAACCCCAACAGCTACAACCCGCTGACAAGCACAATAGCCTATTATGTCTATTTGATCCTCGGCCTCGATTTCGACTCGTTCTCGCCCTTCGGCGGCGACCCGTATTTCGCCATGGCCGAAAGCATCACCAACAACGCACCGCAAGAACCGAACTTAGACAACGGTTGGAATTCGACAGGACGACAGAACCGCTTTGCGCTCATCAGCGACATCAACAACCAGAGCTACAACCAATTGCGGCAATTCATGTATGACTATCACAGGCTCGGACTCGACGTCATGGCTGAAAAGCCAGACCAAGGACGGGAAGTCATCTTGCAAACGCTCTCCAACCTGCAAAGCGTTTACGAGCGCAACTCCATGTGCTATTTCCTGCAGTTGATCATCGAAAGCAAACGCGACGAAATCATCCAAGTGTTCTCGCAAGGCAGCCAAAAGGAAAAAACCATGGCTTGCAACATCATGAAAGCCATAGACCCATCGCAATCAACGCGTTACGATGTCATCCTGCAAAATCCAGGAAGATAACCCCTTCCGCGCATGCCATGCTCAAGCAACTGCAAATCAGCAACTACGCCCTGATTGAACAGATAGAAATCAGTTTCAACCAGGGTTTTAATGTCATCACGGGCGAAACTGGCGCTGGTAAGTCCATCCTGCTCGGCGCACTCGGATTTGCCTTGGGCGACCGCGCCGACACCAACATACTCTACGACAAAGAGAAAAAATGCATCGTGGAAGCCCGCTTCGTTCTGGAAAGCAACGACTTGCAAAATCTTTTTGAGCAAAACGACCTCGACTTCGACCGCGAATGCATCTTCCGCCGCGAACTCAGTCCACAAAAGAAAAGCCGCGCCTTCATCAACGACACGCCTGTTTCCCTCCAAACGATGAAAGAGGTTGGAAATCAACTCGTTGATATTCACTCACAGCATGACTCCCTCCTCCTCACCGATGCCGACTTCCAACTCAAACTGTTGGACGAAATCGCGCAAAACGGAGCGGAATTGGCCGATTATCAAAAAGAATACGCCAACTACAACGCCTTCAAACGCAAGTTGCACGACTTGAAGGAAATGGCGACCAAAAACACAGCCGAGAACGACTACCTGAAGTTCCAACTCGACGAACTCGAAAAGGCCGACCTGAAGGAAGGCGAATACGCCGACATCGAGCAAACCCTTGGGGTGATGGAGAACGCCGAGGAAATCAAGACCCTGCTCGTGACCGCCAACGGCCTGATGCAAGAAGGCGAGACGGCCATTTTGGGACAATTCAGCGAATTAGCCTCGGCCCTATCGCGGCTCAAACACCTCTTGCCCGACAGTGAAGACCTGGCTGAACGCATTGAAAACCTGAAAGTTGAACTAAAAGACATCGCCTACGACCTACGCCGCAAGGAAGACGAAACCCAATTTGACGAAGGCCAACTGCAAAGCCTGCAAGAACGCTACGACTTGCTCAGCCGCCTGATGATGAAGCACCGCGTCAAGGATTTTGACGAACTCATCACGCTAAGAGACGGCTTGAAAGACAAGGTGAACGCCTTCGAGAACATCGACGAAGCCATCGGAAAAGTCGAAAAAGAACTGAAAGCTTGCGAAAAACAACTTTCAAGCCTGGCCAAAGCCTTGCATGACAAGCGTTGCCAAGCCGCCACTGCTTTCAGCGAGAAGGTTGTTGCCTTGGTGCGCCAGTTGGCCATGCCTTACGCGCAGTTCCAAGTCGGTGTGGAAAGCCAAGAAACCTTTGGCAGCAAAGGCAGCGATGCCATCCGTTTCCTGTTTTCCGCCAACAAGGGCGTGGCACCCGACGACATCCGCCGCGTGGCCTCGGGCGGCGAGCTTTCGCGCCTGATGCTCTCCATCAAGAGCGCGGTTTCGGACTACAACTACATCCCGACCCTCATCTTCGACGAAATCGACACGGGCGTTTCGGGCGAGGTGGCGGCCAAAATCGGGGGTATCATGCGGCACATGGGCAACACGCTTCAACTCATTTCCATCACCCACCTGCCCCAGGTGGCAAGCCAAGCCGAATGGCATTATTTCATTTACAAAGACAACGAAGGCGAACGCACGCAATCGCACATCCGCCAATTAGATATTAACGAGCGCATTAACGAAATCGCCAAGATGCTCAGCAACGACCAAGTGACGCCCGAAGCCTTACGGGCGGCTGAGGTGCTATTGAAAGGGTAAGCCATGAAGCGATTGCGTCAGATAGGTTTTCTTTTGTTGCTTGGGGCGCTGTTAGCCTCCTGCCACAGTCCGCAGCGCGAGGCGAGGCGCATGGTGCGCCGTGCCGAGCGGCTGTTTGACACCAAGCCTGACAGCACTTTCAAGCTGATTGACAGCATCTTGCGCATGCCCGTCTATTTCAACGAGAAGCACCGCATGGACATGGCCCTGCTGCAAGGCGAGGCCCTCTTTGGCGACCGTGGCCAGGAGATTCCGCCCCTGATGGACGACGAGTTCTTCGACGACAAGCCCTTCCTCAGCACCAGCCCCGAGCTGGAGCGCGCCGCCGACTACTACGCCAAGAAGAAACAATACGCCAAGGCCGCCCACGCCGCGTTCTACAGCGGCTTCATACAGCAACACTACAGTGAGAAGCAGGCCGCCATGCAGTCGTTTAAGGACGCGGAACGCTACGGCGGAATGGCAAAGGACAGCCTTACCGTGGCGCGGGCAGAGTATTGGATGGGGAAGATGCTGCTTGACGATGGAATGAAAAAGGAAGCTCTTTCTGTGATGAAAAAATCGGATAAAGAATTCGGCGGTCATCTAGCCGAAAAGGCTTTGACGCTAAACGTCATGGGAGTATGCTACATGTTGCTCGGTGATTTTGACAATGCCGAAATCTGTTTGAAGCAGTGCCTGTTAAGTTTAAACCAGGAGGGAAATTCCAATCATTACAAGATGAATTGTAGGGTTCTGAATAATTACGCTGTCTTATACCGCATTCAGAAGAATTACGATCAAGCGATAAGGTGCTTAATACAATTTGAAAGCAGCCACAACCTTGATGAAAAAGAATTGTTGCTGCTCAACTTGAATTTGGGCAACGTTTATTTCGAAGACGGGAAAGAGGATTCCGCTGATTACCATTACAAACGGGTAAAAGACATATTGCCCGTTTCAAGAGCAAAACTTGAAACACAATTAGCCGCATACGACGCCTTGTACAAATTCTCAACAAGTCGAAACGAAGACTCTTTGGCGCTGCTATATAGGGACAGACACGAGGACATCTTATACGCCATAATGCAACAGCGACAGGAACAAAGCATCTATCGCATTCAACAGCAATACGACTACGAGAATCTTCAAAACGCATTGAACAGAAAGATTATCCTTAGGCACAGGATTATATTGGTTATCAGTACATTGCTGCTTTTTACAGCGGTCATTATTCTGGTTTTGCAATTGCGCCACAAACAAATGCGCGAAGCGGAAGCGGAAATGAAGCGGCAAATTGACAGCCTGAAAAGCGACCTTCAAAAATCGGTCAAGACTCCTTATTTGGAACAAGAGCTTTTATCCCGTATCCGTTTGATTTACACTGCCTATTGCACGAAAAAGAAAGCATTAGATCCACAAAAAGAGTGGAATCCCATTGTAATGCGACTGATGAATGGGAAAGATTCGGTTTTCGAAGCCATTTTGAAGGAAATGGAAAAGGTTTACCCTAACTTATATTCGGTTTTACGCCAAAAATACCCCAATCTGAACGAAACAGAAACCAAAGTTTGCGTGTTGTCGTGCTCTGACCTTTCTAATGCAGAAATGGCCGAAATTCTTAGTGTTAGCAAATTTACTGTCGACAAAAACAGAAGCAAGTTACGCGACAAACTGAACTTGACACCCGAGAAAATGAAGGAGCAGCTTCACAAAGCCCTTTCCGATTGACCCAAATACGCCAATATTTGCCTCAAAAACGTTGTTTCAGGTTTCTTTTTGCCTTCCAGGATTGTACCTATACCAAAAAATGATTGTACCTTCAGTTTTTATTCTTATTGTTTATCAATAAGTTACAATCTGCGTTCTAAAAATTTGTTGTACCTAGCAAAAATAGGGTTGTACTTCTATTGTCAAGTGGGTTTATCGCTATAGTTTTGCCCCATGAAACGTTTCATTAAATTATTGTCAAACCTTCAAAATTGTAACGTAAAATGAAGAAAAAAGAAATTATCCTTACAGGCCTATGTCTTTTAGGCCTTTGCGTGTGGCAAACCCAAGCCGCTCACATTTACCATTCTTCCGTCATAAATATCAGCACGGAAGATAATGTCCCTCATGGATATGATGATATCGTGTTACAAGGGACGTTGATGTATGGTGTCGGTCAAGAAGCCATTGTGGCTGGTGCCAGCGACAACGCCGTCTACATCCACTTCAACCAAAGTTTCGGCAATGTGAGTGTCAAGATTTACAATGACGCGGGCTGCCTTGTGTATTGCAGCGAAGTGAACACTTCTGTGCAACAGACATTCATCATTCCCATCATGGGTGGAGTAAACGGACATTATGTCCTCGAACTCAACAACGCCAACGGCTATGCCGAAGGCGAGTTTGTTCAATACTAAACAGCTTTAATTCAATAAATTACCAAATCAAACCCTAAACAAAATGAAGAAATTATCATTTTTCGCCATCTACGCGATGGCTGCACTGGCGATGACTATCGCCTTTGGTTCCTGCAAAAAGGAGAACCAAAACGCAACATTCAACCCCCAGAATCAGTCTGCCCAGACTTTCGACCCAAGCCACATCACGGACATGAACGCCTACCTGAAGGGGTTCAAGAAGAAGATGCAAACGAGCGCGGAGCGCAAGGACGAGAAAACTCTCTCCATCGAGGAGGCCGCATGGCACCTCTCCTCCCTGGCCAACTACGACTTCGCCAACGCCAACGTGCAGTTCACTGACCTGCGCTACGACACACTCTATTACAACATTAATGTGTCAAACGGACAGGTTTCGCTGACCGACCTTAATGACGTCTATCGAAGAGTCGCCAGCGACATCAACGATTTCTACCAGAGCCTCAACCTTGAAAACGCGCATTTCCACTTCATCGGGGCCTCTATTTCCAATGGCGGAGAGATTGTCGTAACGCTGGTCACTTCCTACACTTGGTTGGACCATGCCTGGTATTTTATCGACCCTTTTACGGCCTTCTTGGTGTGTGACTCCCTATACATTGAAGATTCGTGTTATCAGGCAAACGGTTTCGGAATGTGGGAATTGGAAAGGATTCTGAATGCTTTTGAAGGCCGTCCCACAGAACCCGATTCCACCAGAATATATTACACACGCACGAGATCGAAGAGTTTTTACTTTGACGATTACATTGATACGTATGGTTCTCCTTTCTATCACAATTCAAGATTGTTTGCTACAAAAGGCTATTTTTACGGTTGCATGTCATTAGAAGAATTTTGCTATTGCCTTGATTCATATCTTGAATTAGGCACTTCAGAATGCCGTATGGATGAGAAGACCATATTATGGACTTTAAAATTCATTTCTGGTGTGATGAAAGAACAAATGGTAGGACATCATTATATGACCGTGGATTATGGTATTGCTACCTGTATCCAGCAGAATGATTACTAAGGATTTAAGGGAAAGTCCGTAGTCGGGATTCTTTCGGCTACGGACTTTTTATTATCTTTGCGCAGAAAAACTAACCTAAAACTAACATCATGAAAAAAATCACCTTTATTCTTGCCATTCTGATGGCCGCAGGGATGGTGAAAGCCCAAGAGATCGTGACCGAGTTCTGGCACGAGAACGGCAGTTATTTCAACATCCACAATATCGTGGAAGCCGAGGACAACACGCTTCTTGTAGAGTGTCCACTATTTGAAGCTTTTTATTATGGCAACGACCTTGGCAACATGTTTTATAAGGTTTCGTTGGAAGGCGAGCTGTTGGATTCCTTGTTCATCGCCTCCGACAATGTACCATTAAGTACATTGTTTGAACCCGTTCCCGATGTGAATGGGGCTTACCTCTATGGCCGTTTCGAGCAAGAAGAATACGACAGCACCATCTATTTGAGGCTCACCTTTATTGATAAGGATCTGAGCGTTACGGGCAACCTTGAAGTACCAATCGAGAACTTTCTCGACGATTACATCATCACCACTTCAGACCTTTTCATCGATTCTCAAGGGGACATCATCGCATCCTATTGGGGGCCTCAGGATTTTAATATGCTTCGTATTGGAACCGAGGGAACAATCAAATACAGAAAATCAATGGAAATGGGAACGGGATTGCTGATACAGCCCCGACACACAGGGGTATTCAGCGACGAGCCCTTGACCTATTATTATTTTGGGGAAAAACTGAGTGGTGGAGGCTTGCAAGCCTACTTTATTGACTCTTCGTTCCAAATCATCGGAGACCACCTTTATTACAAAACGAACAACAACAATTGGTTTAACGGTGGAATGCAAGAGCATATCGTTCCTTTCAACAATTCGACCCACCTTGTTGCTTCCCGTTTTAGAAAGAATATTTCCCAAGATTGTACTGCTTTGGCAAAATTTGACAACGAATTCCAACTTTTGGATATTAGCTTGTTTGATGAAGAGCCCCCATACAATAGTATTGGTCCCATCCACACTATTGTTGCTGCACCCGATACGATTTATTATGGTTTTATGACAGGTACGGGCTGCCCAAATCAATTGGTACTTGCTTGTCTGGATGCGGATTTAAATGTCCGTTGGACTCGTTATTTCCTTGAGCCTGACATGTTCCATTGGGCAACATGCATGACTCTTCTGCGTGATGGGAAAGTGGCAATTGGTTCTTTTAAGTACGGCCAATATCCTGGAGGTGTTTCCGTGGTCATCATCAAGGATGAGCTTTGGAATGTTCCCGAGAACCAAGATTTCGTCCGCCCCTACGCCTACTACCCCAACCCAACAAGAGACGAACTCCGCCTGCAATACTCTCCAGACGTAAAACCCACACAAATTGAGCTCTACGACATCCAAGGACGCTTGGTGAAGACGCAACGCACGGGCATGGAA
>ODAI014540284.1_pt1 | contig 13484 bp, 10 predicted proteins | sample 1539321 | NCBI WGS metagenome assembly ODAI01 (sample SAMN02144231, study PRJEB22623) | gut metagenome | biome: sheep rumen | host: Ovis aries | place: New Zealand
CGAAAACTCGCTACGCTCAAACATTCCGGTTTCTGAGCGAATATATGCAAATTCTCGTTGCTGATTTGACAAAAACCATGCGTATGTTACATTAACTGCCTGCTTTCCTGTATCAGTATTTATTAACCAATATGATACCGATAGTGAAAAACCGGCACATATTGTGCCGGTTTTTCGCTACTGACAGAATCAAAAACTATATATGATGTAAGTCATATATTAAATCTGTCAGCAGAATCTTTTATGTCAGTCATACTGCGGTAAACAGAAGTTTATCCCTCAATTGAGATGTAATTGTCGGTTTCTGCTTCCTGCTTAGGCTGAGCCTTTGGAATACTGAGTTTAAGGATTCCATCTTCAAAGTTTGCCTTGATGTCCTCTTTAGTTATACTGTCTCCTACGTAGAAGCTTCTCTTGCATTCACCGTAGTATCTTTCCTGGCGAATAAACTTACCTTCATTATCTTTTTCATCATTTGATTCATTATGATCTGCTGATACTGTAAGATATCCGTTTTTAAGTTCTGCCTTAACATCTTCCTTCTTAAATCCCGGAAGCTCCATATCAAGCTCGTAATGATCCTCGAACTCCTTTACATCCGTACTCATGTTATAAACTCTATTATCCTTAACATAAGCCGGCATGCATCTGAACATATCTCCAAAACCGTCAAAGAAATCTGATACAAAATCGTTATAAATACTTGGTGCTAACATAAGCAATTCCTCCTTTAAAATAAATCTACTTATAATTTACACAGATATAATATTTTATATTCAATGTTATATCTGTTTTATTTGTTATATGTAATATAGCACATATTATTAGCCACGTCAAGTGTTGAGTGCTAATTTTTTTGTGAAAAATTTGTGAACTGTAAAAAACATCTTGAAAACCTTTAAAATATACGGTTTGTATATTTAACTCTTGAGGAAATATATCTATATGTGATATTATTTTTACGATCGGTAAATAATAATGAATATTAATATCGACAATAATGAATAATCCAAAGTGATATTTTAATAACACATCAATCGTCTTAATTGATATGTTAAAAAGGGGACATATGATCAACGCAAACATCTATCTTTACACAAATGATATAAACAAAAAGAACCATATCAAGCGGCTTACAAAATCAATAGGTCTGGAGTTTGCCGAAATAAAAGCTTCTTCGGTTAATTCCAAGGTATCCGAAATAGTCGGTCTGCCTTCGCTTACCCCGGTCTCACCTCTTTCCTATTCTGTTTCATTAAACGAAGAGGAAAATAAGAAAGCTCCGGCACTTTGGAATATGCCGGAACTTATACTCTTTTTCGGCGTATATGATGCAAAGCTTGATGAATTTCTAGCTGAATACAAAAAAACAGGTTTAGAAAAAATCAATCTTAAGGCCATAGTTACACCAACCAATCTTAATTGGACATTATATTATCTGATTGAACACCTTAAAGAAGAAGCAAAAAGATTTAGTCATTAAATCCTTTTTAATGATTAAATCTTTTCATTTTATTAACCTGTGTATAGATAAATCAATATACTCAGGCGCTTTCCCAAAACCATATAATTCGCTTTCAATTATTTTTGATTTTTGTGAACGTGCCTTCAACATTGGTGCAATCTGAAATGTAATCTTTAAATGGGTACATCACGGTATGTGTGATCCACTTGATGTATACGTATTAATTGCCAACTGCTTTTGTTTGATTGAGTATATTGCAGCTCAACCTCCTTTTAGGTCCAGAATTATGTCTGCACCCCCATTGACCGATTTTTCGGTTGACATATACACTTGACGAAGTAAGAGATATTTTAATAGAATATTAAAAAAAATGGCGAACCATAATAGTTATAATCATCCGTTATTCTGCTTTATATACAACCCATCCTTATCAAACAACACATCCATAGGATTATTATAAAGCATATTTACTCTGTCAATATTATCAATAAAAACTTTCACATCATCAGTTTTATTTTCTGAAAATGAAGTCATGGTCTTCTGCGTCTTTCTTGTATTTTTATCCAATATTTCTTCACTTTTAGCTATTAAATTTTCATCAAGCTGCGACTTACTGATTACAGGAATCCTGGCAATGGTTTTGCCTGCCAATTTACTTGCCTTTGATGCACCCTTCATAAGGTACGAACCAACTGATGTCTTGGCAGAGTTTTCTATCTGATTATAACATTCGGTATATAATTCCTTATATTGTATACTGTATTTTTCAATTGTTTTGGAAACACCGGTCAGGTAATTACTCTCAAAATTTTCAAGCAGCATTACCTCCATAAATGCTGAAAATGCAAACTGATATAATGCAAGCTTGTAATAATTAAGCTTTGATTGTACATCCGAAACAAGTCTGTCCGTCTGCTGATTAATATGTATTAATGACTTCTTATTAATAATTTCGCCTATCTGTTTTTTGTAAAATATAATGTTTTGCTCTGATGTCTGCCTTATATCAAGCACTTTGATGTGCATATTATTCTTGTACCGCTCATTATCATAATTAAATTTATAATTATTCAATACATCTGACAAAAAGTTCAAATTACCTTTTAATTCAGACTCATTTTTTTGTTCAAGAAAGCCGAGAATCTGCTGCTGTGTCTGCTGAATCTTATCAAGTTTCTTTTCGATACCCATGAGAGCAACACCCATACATATAAGTGCCGGATTAACAGCCATAGTTGTTTGAACAGTAGTATTGACCGGATTATATACAGCATTTCCCTGCAACTTACCATTTTTAAATACTCCGGTAAGCATGTCTATTCCATTTCCATCCAAGGATGCAACCGTTCCTGTATAACCACGCATATTTAAAGCATAAAGTTGCTGCCCACCATTGACAGTAGATGTGGCGGTTCGAAACGCCTGTGGTATCTGCGCAAAAATAGAACCCAAAGAAGCAACACCATCAAATGAGTACCGGGTATAGTCTTTTAATGCATTTTCTTCTTCAAATACTATCGGTGTATATTCTATGTCCATTACGGATTTGATTATTTCGGTTTTTGAATTGTTCATTAAAATATTAATCTCCTATGTAATAAATATTAGTTATCGATATGTACTTTTACTATAACTTAATTCAATTTCTTCAAATCCTTTTAATTTTGAGAACAATTTAAAATCCGATTTACTTATTTTATTCTTTGGCCCACATATAACATGCTTAATCGGATTATTTGATAATTCCATAATATTAATAGGATAAAAACAGACAATATCATCATCCTTTATTTTAAATTCTATTTTATCTTTTAAAAAATCAACCATTTTATTATATTCTGCTGATTTAATGTCTGTTTTTTCATATAATGTTTTTATATTTTTTGTTATATCAGTAAAAAACATTCTCCACTCTTTTTCTTCCTTAAAACTTATATGTTTATATTTTAATGAAGCTATTGCCACGTCATTAAAAATAGAATATAATTCTACCACCATAGCTGTATCTAATAATTCCACACTACTTGATTTTGAGAAAAGTCGCTTTAAGCTAGGATTAGATATCCTATTTAATATTTTTTTAGCCTCATTACAAATAATCTCATCTATCTCTTCCCATGTTTTATATTCGACTTTCTCAATCCTAATTATTCCATCACTTTTATTACAATAATCTAATAACTCGCTATAAGATAAGCCTATCGAACAGCCTTTTCCATCATCTGCATACCCTCTCCATTGTCCAAGGGAATCTCCATCTTCACAAAAACAAACTACAAAGCTTGATATACTTCCATCATCAAAAGAACCAATAACCAATCTGCTTGTATTCTCCAGCAAAGCTCTAATTGCTTCTAATCCGTTTAATGCTCCATATCTAAAATCAAAAGAATTCTTTATATATTCATCTTCAATAGCTTTAAAAATATAAGGGAAAAACAATCGCACTTCTTCATAATCATTACTTTTTATAATATCACTCATTCTTAACTGTTTTTCACTAAAAATATTAGCCATTTTTTTATTGTCACAATAATGATATAAAATATCAATCTCATTTGTATTCATAATAATCCTCCATACACAAGATTTAAACTTTCTTTATTTTCTCAATAAAACCTACTTCTATTCTTTCAACATTTCAAATGCAACACTTAATTCATTAACATTTTTTAATCTTTATTTTTTATCAATATTTATATTTTAATATCAATATTATAATATTTTTATTATTTGTCTTCATTTCTCAAAAAACATTTACAATATAACTTTATTTTGATAAGCACTGCTTGAGCTTTCTATTTCATACTTATCTAAATAGTGTTTCAGTATTTCCTGAAACTCTTTCGAAATCCACGGATTAAAAGTAACATGTACTTTTTTTATAAAATCATCATTAAGTTTCAAAAAAATCACCTTATCATTTCTTTGCAAATTTACTAACGCTCTTTCTTCTTTCTCATATTCCCACGCTTCATATTTAATATAACCATATTTTTCTACTAATTTTTTTATCAATAATTCTTTATCAAAATCTTCTTTTATATAATCAATCTTATCTAATTTACAGATGTTAATTGATCCAACCAGTGGTTTACAATTTATAATCTTTATACCTTCTTCTGAGCAAAGATTATTATTATTTTGAAACAAGTTATCAAATACATCCCTAGGAAAATCTATTCTTATTTTTAAGTTTTCTTGTTTACCATACATCTTCCACATAGAAATACTTTCATAAGGGCTATATGTCATACTGAAACTATAGAAACGAGAGTGTTCCTTTAATGAACTCTCATATTCTTCATATTTATAATCTTTAAAATACCTCTTGATTTCTGAAAAATCATCAAATAAAACTTCATTTATCATATATTCATTTTTATCATTTAATTTATCACTTCTGTTGAATTTAAAAGTCTTACTATTTATAATTTTTATTAGTGAATCAAAGTCTGTATAATGAAATAATCTGTCTTCTGTATTTATTTTTTCTTCAATTACAGTATTGTTAGTATCCATCTACAAATTCCTCTTATCAATTTTGTGAAAAAAATCTATTCAGTCACTAATTTCTGATACATTTTCATCAACTCTGCCACACAATCTGCCTCTGAAGTATCTTTTATCGAAAATCCATATGCCTGCATAACAGCTCTGTCATTTGCGGTATGAGCTTTTTGAAGTTCAGACGGCATAAGTACGGGATCATACAAATCTGCAAGTGTACTATCCGGATATAATGCTCTTGCATTAAGTATTGCTTGTGCTGTCTGTTCTATTTTTTTCTTTTGTTCATCTGTTGGATTCGGCCATGGAAATGGATTATACACTATTTCTTTTGAATATCTATAATCACTTTTCAATCTTCCGGCAACCTGACGCATCCAAGCATTATGAACATTTGATGTAAGTATACCAAAATGATACATGTTTGCATTAGGTATTATTTGAACTGCATCAGATGAAATAGTATTAGAATTGATAAAACCTATAGGTACATATCTTCTATTTTCAGATGAAACTCTTGGTATTATTAAATAATCTACATTTTCAGGTTGAGTAATTTGTGCAAATTGATTTGGAACTCTTGCATAACCATTTGTTGTTTTTGCCTTTGAATTCATCCTAAATTCCTTTACAGCCTGAACCTTATTGTATAATATATTACTTGATTTTATATCAGCCGGACTAGCATTTTTTAACCACAGGCACCATCTTTCTTTGCCCTTTATAAATTCATCCGCACCAACATAAGGATGAAGCCATTTTGAAAGTTCAGGTTCTTTATTAAGTATCTCCTCACGTTCTTCTTTAGAAATAACAAAATATCCTCCATCTCTTGGTTGATTTCCAAAACTCATTTTAGGAACATCACATAATGTATTCTTTTGAGCAACTACAAAAATATTTTCTCCCTCAATAAGATACGGACTTATATTAACTACTGTTTTTTTACTTTTTTCTGTATATATTATCTTATTGCTTCTATCAAATGTGGAAAAGCCAATTACGACACAATGAACCACTGCTTTTTTTGAAGACTGACTTTCCCATTTAAAAGTAGTATGCGCAAAATTAATATGCACTTTTAATTCATTTATCAATATATTCCAAAGTATAGGCACTTGAGAACCTTGACAAATTGAATTTGTCGAAACAAAGCTCACTTCATTTTTAGTTCCTTGAATATATTTACTTGCAAGCTTATACCAACAAGTAACATAATCCAAATCCTGAACATCTTTTATTTCACCAAAAACATTTTTGATATCATTTTTTTTAACACCATCTTGTTCCATCATTCTTGCACCAACAAAAGGAGGATTACCCATTATATAATTACATTTGCTGGCAGGAATAACATCATTCCAATCAATTCTAAGTGCGTTAGCCTCAGAAATATTAACATATGTCTTTAGTGGTAAAAATTTAGCATTAATATCAGCAAAAGATAAGGTTTCTTTCATCATCTGTGCTTCTGCTATCCAAAGAGCCGTCTTTGCAACAGTTACCGCAAAATCATTTATCTCTATACCATAAAACTGCTGAATTGAAACCTTTATATCAAGCATATCTGTTACATCCATAAAATCAAGAACCATCTGTCCCGATGATACATCCTGTTTTAATTCCTTAAGTATTTGATTCTCCAACTTTCTAAGAGAAGTGTAACTTTCTGTCAAAAAATTTCCAGAGCCTGCTGCAGGATCCAAAAATCGTAACGAAGCAATTTTATCCTGCAACTTTTGTAAAGCCTTTGTTCTTGCTCCACCAACATTGGATTTATTCTTGCATTCTTCAAATTCTTCTTTTAATGTATCCAAAAACAATGGATCAATAACCTTATGAATAATTTCAATTGAAGTATAGTGCATTCCTCCTGATCTTCTTGTTTCGGGATTTAATGTACTTTCAAAAATCGCGCCAAATATTGTCGGACTTATCTCACTCCAATCAAAATCATTTGATGCTTTTTGCAGCAACAAATCCTTCAATTCATCTGTAAACTGAGGTATAGCAATATCCTCATCTGAAAACAATCCACCATTAACATACGGAAATGCTAATAAATCTTCATCTTCATCCGGATCCCTTTTGTCTTCCGGAGTATCTAAAATCCTAAATAAATCCTTCAATGCCCTTCTAATCTTTTTAGGTTCAACATCTATAAGATAATCATGAAACATATCTTTTTTACCAAACAAGCCTGCATCTTCAGCATACATACAAAAAACAAGTCTTACACATAGCTTATTTAAACTTTTTAATGTATCCTCATTAGGTTCAGCATAATTTTTATATAATTCATCATATAATAAACCTACTATATCACCAGCTTGTAAAGAAACTTCCATCTCTCTTGTAATTTTTACAGAATCTTTTTTCACAAGAAAGTTCAATCTATAAAATTCAGTTTGCAAATTTTCAATATTAATCTTTTGAACATCTGATTCTGGATTACGTAAATTCATATCATATATCCATATCTCAGCAAAATTAGATGTAACAATGTAGCGCGCTTTTTCAGAATAAGGCAAATTATCATTATATCGTTTTGCCTGCTCATATGGAGTTAGGTCGACATCCCCTGAATTATGTATTTTTTTATCAAGAGCTTTACCAAAGCTCTTTTGTTCTATAAGAACCTTTGTTTCAGGAATATATGCATCTATTCTCTTTGTATTACCATCAATAAGAACCTTTTTTTGAAACTCTATTTTATCAGTTGCATCATCTATTCCGAGTATCCTTTGAAATATATCAAGCCAATAAGAACGATCATCCTCGTCCTCACGACCACGATTAGCCCATTTTTGATAAAATTTTCTTGATGCTTCTCTTGTTTCTGAATCTGTCATTTCTAACACTCCTTCCTATTATGTCAAGCCTAAAATCATTGATTTTAAAGGCTTTTTTGATATTTATTACCTCATCAAACAGAGCAAATAGTGTTGGATATCATGGCATTTAATGCTGAATAGTTGATTTACGGATATAGCAAACAAAGCATCCTTTGCGTTTGTTTTATAAAGGCTATTTCCCCTCTGTTCAACTATGGTGATGAACCTTCCGTGCCTAAAGGGATCGTGTCCCAACTTCCTTCGTCCCACCTATCCATACACTGAGTGCTGACTAAGCTCTCTGGTATTAATAATTTTACAATATCAATTGCTCAATAAAATGTTTATTATTTGTTTATTATTTCTACAAATTCTATTTCTTTTCTATTAATTTTATCTAACGCTTCATTTTTACCTAATAATAAAATAACATTTTTTATCTTTGCTGCATAATCAACATTATCCATATAATATATTATTTTTTTTGCTCCTGTTGTCATTAATCTACACATTATATCTTCGTCACTTATATCTAAAGAATGTCCATAAAAATGTATATTTTTTACTTTATATCCGCCATAACCATCCGATTGATTCAACCTTTTCCAATCAACCAAATCTGTATTTTTTATAATTCGACGATAATACTTTTTAAATACTATATCTTCATCACTTTCATTTTTATCATCATATCCAAGAACAATATTATTTTTTTCAATACTGCCATGGACGTAACAAATATTATCTTTATCTATATTGTAGATTTCAGATACTGTATCTGTATAATTAAAGTTTATAACATAATCCGGTGAAATCATATTTATTTGTTCATCTATTTTATACTTAGTCACATCTCTATAGATATTTTCTGCATATCTTATATACAATCTTAATACAGACTCCAAATCACTTAACTGCTTTTCCATATTTTTCATTACTTCGCCCATATCTATTGTATTCCATGCGGTAATAAATATTTTATTAATTTCATATTCTTTTGCCGTTTGTCTAAATATGCTTTTTATATTTTTAAATAAAACTTTTTGAATTGAATCATTAGTATTATAACTGTATTTATATTTTTTGTAATCCTGAATACTACTAAATTTTCTTTCACTTTCATTTTTTAAAAAAAGCACTAACTTTTCAATTATAGTCCGTATTTCAATTTCCAAATCAATCCATGTTTTATTTGGTGCATAATTCAAATTTCTAATACAATATGTCAAAAAATCATTATTAAAATATGGAACAAAAACGTCTCTAATATTTTTATCAACATAGTTGATATTATCCTGAATATTTTTCATAAAATTTATTAAATCTATATAGTTTGTTTTCATCCCATGATGTAAATCAAAACCATTCCCAATTACAAGTATATCTCCCATACCTTTATCTCCTTACTATTATACAGGTTTAACCACAATCCCAAATTGAAGACTCCATCTATTATTCAATGCCTCAATTTCAAAATTTTTCAAGATTTGTGGCACATATTTTAAAAAAATACATTAACGCCCTTTTTCATATGTTTTCTCTACTCAAATTCAATTTCTAAGACTATTTTTGTTTTTCCTCTTAATTTCCTTGCATTTTCACTCTAATATGTTATCATAATTCCAAGAACAGCTATCTAATTACGTTTCGGACGTATCCTGAAGGTTACCGCATTTATCAGGGATCAGAACTGTTCTTTTTTATTTTTCCTTTATACACTTCCCTACTCCAACTCTATTTCCTCTTCCGCCATATTATAAACATCAATCCGGTTATCTATATCCACCGTATTAACCAACCAATTTCTCATCATACAAAGCTTTTTAAATTCATTGATACGGTTAACGCCATGCATCTCATAGAGCGTAACTACAACTCCAAATTGAAGTCCTATTCCCGCCTTGACGGATGTTCTTTCTTTGGTCTTTATACTAAGTCCCCACATCGCCGAGTCAAAAGCAGTTCTTGACTTTGACCTTTCTTTCAGTTCTTCACTGATATGCTTTACATTATCCCACTTTCTATATAACTTTCTCGCATTTGATTCATAAAGCTTAATCAGCATATTTTCCGATTGATAATTATTATTTATAGGATAAATCGACGTTTTACCATCTTTTTCCTTTAGTCTTCCGAAATGTATATCCATTTCTGTACTCGTGTAATCAACACCCTGATTTCTATCACACACAGGAAAGTAAGCCAGTGTAGCTTTTGCAAAGAACGGAAAGCCCTTTTCATCCTGCGGGACCGGAATATTATATGTATAGGTTTCAAAATCATCGATAGTTCCGGACAACAGGAATTTTATCTCATTATCCTTAGAACTAAGTATATCCTCTATCTTAATTGGAACAATGCCATATCCCATTTCATATGATGATATATCCTGCCTGTTCCATCCTGCCGCCGCATCTATTATAAGAGCCTTTACAATTTCTCGGCTTAGTCCCATAACATAGATAAGATAAGCCACTTTCCTTGTAATCCAAGGTGCTGCAAAGGATGTTCCGGTAACCAGCTTTTCGCCCAATGGTGTGCAGACTCTTATAGCCTCATCACTATCACCGCCATAATAGCAAATGTCCGGTTTATAAAAGAAATCAAGAACCGGTCCAACTCTTGTATAAGATGCCGGCTTGCCACTAAAAGAAACTGCATTTACAACTATTGAATTAAGAGAATCTGCCGGCGAACCGATTTTTATTTTCTTTCTGTCAGTCTCATTATTTGTTCCGGCAACAACAAATATAACATCATATTCATATTGTATCCTGTCAAGCTCGGCCGCAGCAGGTGATATGAAATTTTCTTCTATCTCCATATTCGAGCCAAGTGAAAGATTCCACACTTTGATATCTCTGTTTTTAGCAACTATCTCTCTTATATTTCTTAATATTCCAAATACACTAAATCCTTTGGCTAAAGATACTCCAAAAAGTTTTACTCTAAATCTTCCACAATTATCCTGAAGCTTAGGATTAAATGCCGGGCCGTCAACTATGATTGATGCAACCGCTGTTCCATGCTCTCTATCTTCCGGTTTTATCTCGATAATATCGCCTAAACAATTTTTGTATTCAACCCATTCGGAAAAATATACACTGTCATCAAAATGTGTATCTATAACCCCAACTACCGGCTCATTTGACGGCTTAGGAATATCAATCTTTTTATCAATAACTTGTCCCCTATACCTGGTAAAATCTATATTTGACCAGTCAGTTACACCCATAGCTATCAGATATGGCATACTGTTATATAGAAGTTCTATCTGTCTTTTATCAAGTAAAAGTGTATAATCATCGATAACTTTGACATCGTTTATATCGATATCCACATACTCTAAAATCTCTCTCGTTCTGACTTTTGTTCTATATAAAGTTATAACTGCTTCCTTTTCACTGTCTATTCTATCCGGCTTGTCGATATCAAATGTCCTCACATAATAAGCGTCAACTATGGCTTTTGAGAAATTTGACCTTTTCATATCCCCGACATCACTTTTTTTACTGTTTATTATATCTATATCTCTTGCTGTAATTTTTCCATTATATAATTCTCTGACTAACCCGGCGCATTTTCTAAGTATAACTATAGAATTTTCAAGTACAATTAAAGGCACATAATGTGTAAAAACATGGTGCCTTTCTTTTCCCTCACCTACAAATTTAGCGCCTCTGATAGATTCATTTGGTGATTTACTTCCTTCGCCTAATATGATTTTCAATCTATTACTTTTTGCTATAATGTCCCTATAATGGACACTTACCAACGCACCCTGAAGCCTTTTATCTTTCTCCCATGTAGCTAATATACTCTCCAATCTGCTTACAAGCATATCTATATGTTCCGCACTTACTTCAGTGTTTGGCGGCAATTTGGCTGGTCCCGGTCTACCACCATAAGGATTACTATCAAAATGTCCTTTTAATTGTAGGATTTTATTCATCCATGCTACCCCCTCAATTCTCGAGAAACACTGCTTTTAGATACTTGCGTTAAAATCTCAATTTCACGAACCGTAAATCCTTCTTCTTTCAAAACCTGTATAGTATCCGGCTTACTCCCCTTTACTGTCGCATAAAGTCTTCTAAAATAATCCTTTTCATCTTTAGTATCACTAAATGCTATTGAACTTTTAATAATATTTTTTAAATCTCCCGGATAAGGTATCTCTTCATATAAATTAATTATCTTTTTAAACAATCTCATATTTCTGGATTTGATATTGAAAGCATTCAGATATCGGTTCAAAATTTCTTCCGATATTTCTTCTAAATCTTTTCTCTCATATCTGTTAAAGTCAATAATGGCATCAAACCTTCTCGTAATAGCCTTATCAAAATACTTAAATAAATTTGTTGTTGCAACAAGCAATATCCTCTCATCCATACTATCAATTCCTTTTAATATGGATGTAGTTGCTCTGCCCATTTCTCTTATATCATTTGAATTCGTTCTGTCTAAAGCGACTGCATCAAGCTCATCAAAAAGCATTATCACCTTGTCAGGATATGCAAAACTGTTAATTTCCCTAAATAAATCCGCTATATTTTTTTGCGTTTGTCCCAACTTACTGTCAATTATATAGTTGAAATCAACCATATATACATCTCTGTCCAATACTCTTGCAAGCTGTTTTACTGCCTCAGTTTTACCTGTTCCCGGAGCTCCCTGAAACATAAATTTATTAACTCCTGCGTTATGTGATACAGCATTAACAATCCCCATCAAATCCTGACTTATGGCATCAGGCAGCCATAAAGGCTCTTTATTATCATTTATCTTCTGAAACAAATCTGTTTCCTTATAATTCATCTGTGGTACAAATACTTCTGTACTTGAAAGCATGGAAATAATATACTCGGCAAGTTGAAAATCGCCTGCCTTGTCGAAATCTCTTGCTATCTCATATGCTTCTGTTCTAAATCCTGCTTCATTGTTGTCCATATGGTATTTGATTAAATTAATTATGTTTTTCTTTTTCATAAAAATCACCCCAAATGTTTTTGTAATTTAATAATAACATTTTGGGACACATTTTGTCAATATTGGGACAAATCATTTTATAGTTAATATATTTTTACGTTTATACCTAACGATAGTATTATAACATAGACGGATAGGAAACAAAAGGATGTTTTATGTATTTAGAGAATCGTTTTGGAAGTATAGAAAAAAATAAAATTTTCTATTTAAAGCATAAAATATACTCATATTCAAGCGGTTCATAATTAGCCAATTCTTATAATAATTAACGACAAAAAAACCTTTAAAAATCGCTTAATTCAAACAATTTTTAAAGGCTTTAATTTAGCAGGGGATGAGAGAATCGAACTCCCGCCAAAGGTTTTGGAGACCCCTATCATACCATTTGACCAATCCCCTATATAAAAATCCATTTAAGGATTTTCTTTTATATTTAAATAAAGTGTCCTATTATGGACACTTATTTTCATGAACCTTCAGAACTTCACACAGAAAGCTTTGCCTTCTTAACAATTATCCGTATTCTTATGTCGAGTGTTAGAAACCTCTAAGGATAAGCCCTCGACCTATTAGTACATTTCAGCTGAATGTGTTACCACACTTACACCTAATGCCTATCTACCTTGTAGTCTTCAAGGGGTCTTACTCTTGCGATGGGATATCTTATCTTGAGGGGGGCTTCA
>ODAI010484699.1_pt1 | contig 13483 bp, 11 predicted proteins | sample 1539321 | NCBI WGS metagenome assembly ODAI01 (sample SAMN02144231, study PRJEB22623) | gut metagenome | biome: sheep rumen | host: Ovis aries | place: New Zealand
AACAAAAACAATGGAAGATAATCATCTCAGATTTAGTAATTATTAGAACATACCTATAGTAAGTTGAAAGATTGTCTGACAGAATGTGGCAAGTGGTGTGTGGGAGTCCGTTGATTTTAGTAATGCCTGGGTGTTGCCATTAGTAATGCCTGGGTGTTGCCATTAGTAATGCCTGGGTGTTGCCATTAGTAATGCCTGGGCGTTGCCATTAGTAATGTCTGGGTGTTGCCATTAGTAAAGGCGAGTTGGATATATATCGGGCAATCGTCCATTCTAACGCTTCTACGATGGGAAACAATGGAAAGGGGACATTGCTTTTAATTTGGCATCATACGTTCAAAACGTGTGTTCTCCTTTTCGTACCTTATAGTTGTTCTGTTTTCCCAAAAACAAAAAAATACGACATTCCATCAATTTTTTTTGTCTTTTGTTGTTTATATTAAAAATTTTTCTATACCTTTGCCCCTGAATCTTTACATCCATCGGAAGCGCGAAACGGACATGAGTTCCCCCTCTGCCTTCTTGTAACTGGAACTAACAATTTACTAACCCTATGCAGATACCAGCACGATATAGATATGGAGACCATACGGACAAGGACTTGGTGGACGCCATCATTGGCATTCCCCCAGATGAGCGTGCGGCTGTGTATCTGCTATGGGAACGTTACCTCCCTAAATTCCGTAAAACATACATAGGCATCTATCAACGCGACATGTCGTGGTTTGATGATTGTCTGCATGACCTTTATGCCTATCTGAAAGGGAGGAATGGCGACTGGAGTCCTCTGCGCACTTTTCAGTGGCGCAGCCGTTTCTCCACCTGGATTGGACAGGTGGCTCGCCACCGCTTCATGGAAATTAAACCTTACTTGATAGGAAAAATAAAAATTCCCCTCTCTATAGATGAAAGCAATGAAGATGGGGATCCAACTGTTCAGATACCTGATGTTTACATAGAGGATTATGAACATCGTGAGCGCAAGGTTCTTCTGCTTGAAGCCATCGGTCTGTTGCAGGATGATGACCGCCTCATCATGCTGAAGACTCTGCAAGGCTATAACAGTCGTGAAACGGCTGAAATGCTTGCCATAAAATGGCAAAAGAGTGGGGTGGAGAAGCTGGATAGGCAAGGCAGGAAAATCATTCCAACTCCAGGCTATGTAGATGTGCGTCGGCAGCGGGCCAAGGAACAGTTGAGGAACATTATTGTAGAACTCTAAACCGTGGCACATGAAAATAACCAACGAACTGTTAGCAGCCTACGCAGAGGGCAATGTCACGCCAGAGGAGCGAAAAGCGGTCCGCCAATATTTGGTGGATCACCCCTCTGAACTGGAGTCGGTCATGTTCATGATGGACAGCGACAACGATTTTGATGTGACTCCTCAGCGGAGGGAAGTCAGCTTCAAAGGTCGAGCCAAGGATTACGCTCCGGAGACGGAATCCGCCCCTCCCTCCATAGGAGCCAAAATCGCAAGCGGCGTAGCTGGATGTTTGGCACAGCATGGAATATTTCTCGGCGCAGCAGCCTTTGCGGTGCCCCCGGCAGCTCACTTTTGTTCCAGCATGGACACCACGTCTGACTGTATGGCAGAACCTTCTTCCCCCCCTCAAACTTTCGACGAACGATTGGACGAATTGTTGGATGAGGTATTTTGAATAGAAAGAAATAATATTTACACATATTATATATTATAGATGAGTAGTACACATATCATATCCAAACAACTGGAAGAACAAGCCCAGAAAGGCATCGCTGCTGCTCAATACCAATTAGGACTGGCATACGAGGCTGGTGATGGTGTGCCTAAGAATGATAAAAAGGCGTTTGAATGGATGAAAGAGTCTGCTTCTCAAGGATACGGTTTAGCGTTATGCCAGTTAGGTGTCTATTATATGAAAGGCATATTCATCGAGAAAAGTGAGACACTTGCTATCTATTATTTCAACCAAGCCGTGCAAAAGGGTGTATCAGAAGCCAATTACCACATGGGTGTCTGCTACGAACAGGGCATAGGAGTTGTACCTTCTGTAGAGAAAGCTTTGCTTTTTTATGAAAGGGCTGTAAACGAAGGTGTAACTGAGGCCATTGCTTCGTATGATCGATTGAAAGCTTTAGCACCAGAAACGTCCGTTGACGATTCTGATTTATCACAAGAAGAGGGTGATTCGTTAGACGAGGATGAAGAATATTTCTATAAGGCAGAAGATTATTATTATGGTCAGAACGGTCAGGACGTAGATTATGAAGAGGCCGTTAAATGGTATGAGAAAGCTGCAGAACTGAATCATGCAGATGCCCAATTCAGTTTAGGCTATTGTTATTCGCACGGCCAAGGTGTTGAGGAAGATGATGAGCAAGCGGTTAGATGGTATCAGAAAGGAGCGGAAAACGGAAGTGCGGATGCTCAAAGTGCCTTAGGTGAATGTTATTATAATGGTGAAGGTGTGTCAGAAGATGCTGAAAAGGCCTTCTACTGGTTCAATAAGGCAGCCGAACAAGACAATGCCACAGCCTGTTTCTATATGGGCGAGTGTTACGAGAACGGTTATGGATGCTCAGTCGATTTGAACTTGGCAAGGCTGTATTATCAGAAAGCTCATGAATTAGGCGATGAATATGCCGAAGACGCTTTGGCGGAACTGGATAAACAGATGGGAGAGTTCTCTTGATTGATTATATAATACGATACTAATATAATGTGCATATGTATTTTGAGATAAATTATATAGTAGGACCTGCTGTTGGTGCTGTCATTGGATACATCACGAATGACATTGCCATACGAATGTTGTTTAGACCTCATCAAGCTAAACATATCTGTGGTATGCACGTACCTTTTACCCCAGGTATTATTCCCAAAGAAAGAGGGCGTATTGCTGCTTCAATTGGAAAAGCAATAAGCGAAAACCTGATGAACAAGGACGTGTTGGAAAAGAACTTGCTTTCCGATGAGATGTTGGGTAAAATACGAAACGCTATTTCTGATTTCTTCAAGGTTCAGCAAAGAAACGATGAGACATTGAAGGATTTCCTCGGCCATTATTTGTCTGCGGACGAACTGGACAGAGTAGTGGATAACCTGAACGAAGAATTGACCAAACTCATCCATCAAAAGCTGGCTGATTCATCACTTGGCGATAAAATTGCCCATATTGCCGTAAAGCATGTTATGGCGAAGATGGAAAATTTCGGCAGTGGTTTTGGCGATGCATTGAAAGATGAAGGCATAGGGTCTGGTGGTGGATTGGGAAAGATGCTTGGAAAAGGATTTGAAAGTCTGTTTGGAAGCAAAGCAAAGAAAGAAACTTCCGACTTTATCTCAGCTCTTGCAGCACCTGTGGAACAAGCCTTAGCCAAGAACATAAATGAGATGCTGCAGAAAAATTCTGAGAGCATTGTAGGTGATTTAATAGGGAATGAGTTCAGCAACTTTCTATCATGCAGAGTGTGTGATTTGTTGGAAGGGAAAGAAGAACAAATAGCGCAATTTGAAACATTTGTCTTGTCATCTTATCGCGCTGTCATCACCAACCAACTCCCCAAGATTCTTGAAGCCATAGACATCAGCAAGATTGTGGAGAATCGCATCAATGAGATGGATGTTAACGAAACAGAACGTCTCATCTTTGAAGTGATGGACAAGGAACTGAGGGCCATCGTTTGGTTGGGCGCTGGATTGGGATTTATTATGGGATTTGTAAACGCATTAATTTAAAAGTCAAATAGTTTATGGAAGCGATTGACACACAGCATGATTACAATGCTTTATCCCCAAAGGACAAGGCCACATACGATTATGTAAAGAAACTGAATCCTGAATTTACGGGCGAGCAGTTGTGGAAATCGTTTGAGGCACGCAAACAACGATTGTTTATACAGGAGTTATTAAAAAAGCCTGTAAGTGCCCCTAATGCATCGTCATATTCAGATAATGGCAGAACAAAGACCAAAGATGCCATCATGAAAACAATTATATATGGTGGAGGGTTCGTAGCCGAAGGTATCGCTTCTGTAGCTCTAGGAATGTTGTGTGCTGCAATGCACAATCCTCATGCTCATCAAATGTGGATGGGTTCGAGAAATGCGAGGAAAGAGCACAAGGACAAGGCTTGGTCGGCCTATTGCCGGAATGGGGATATGATGGAAGGTTTTTCGGCACTTGTGAATTTGGAAAATTAAATAAAGATAATATTATGATAGGAAGTATTATAGGTGACATCGTAGGTAGCATCTACGAGTTTGATAATATTAAAACGAAGGACTTTCCTTTTTGGGGGGAAGATGTGAATTATACGGATGATAGTGTCTTGACAATTGCTACAGCAGAATGGCTGATAAATGGAGGCATGCCAGGTGAGTATTATCTGAAATATGCTCAACGTTATCCGCATCCTATGGGTGGATATGGACAGGGGTTTGGAACATGGATTTCACAAAGTGAGCCTAATTCACTGGCTCAACCTTATAATAGTTGTGGAAACGGAAGTGCCATGCGGATAAGTCCAGTAGGGTGGGTTTGTACAACAGAAGAGGATGTCCTCGCTAAAGCCAAAGAATCTGCGGAATGTACTCATAACCATCCTGAAGGCATAAAAGGTGCACAAGCTACAGCTATGGCGATTTTTTTGGCACGAAAAGGTGTGCCAAAAGAGAACATACGCAGGAAGATCGAAAGTGAGTTCCATTATGACCTTTCGATGAATGTTGAAACCCTTCGTGACCTCTATTCGTGGCAAGGTATAGATGGAAGAGATGGTGCAACCTGCCAAGGTACTGTGCCTGAAGCTATGATATGTGCTTTTGAGGCAAATGATTTTGAAGATGCAATCAGGAATGCCGTATCGATAGGGGGTGATAGTGATACATTGGCTTGTATTACAGGAGGCATTGCTGAAGCATTGTATGGAGTGCCTCGTATAATATACGAGAAGGGACTATCTTATCTTGATGACGCACTAAGGCAGATAGTTTTGAGATTTGAGGAGAAATTTGGGGCAAATATAATTGAAGAATATAATCACAATACAAATGTGTCGAACCCTGTAAAATTTAATGATATGTGCATCGAAGTTAAGATTAATGAGATTATTGACCAACGTATTGGTCGTAATGATTACAAAGGAAAAGGTCACCTTGATGTGATACAACGTAAAAAGAAATTTTTCGAGGATTTGCAGAAAGTCGTAGAAGAGTATCAAATTATGCGTGCCGGCATGCTGGATCAAATATCAAAAAAGCAAGGTGAATATTATAAGATGTCGATTGAAGACCCCTCTTTCTTGCAGAAAGTGGAGATGGCAAATCCTGCTAGTGTTATTCCGCAATTGCAGAAATGTCTAAATGAATGCGAACATCTTGAAAAAAGATTCAATAGAGAAACTATTAATATAAGTGTAGTAGGGAGAGCTGGTCAAGGTAAAAGCCGTTTGTTGCAGTCGATAAGCGGTGTGGAAGATGACATTATTCCTGCGGACAAAGGTGGTGATTGTACGGGTGCAAAATCAACCATCGCCAATGCTGATAGTGAGTTATATGCTCAAATTAAATTTTATAGTCAGCAAGAAATTGTTGCCCAAATCAATGATTATCTTGATAATATCAACGCGTCAAACCTTCATGTGGGTAGCATAATTGAAATTCCCAACATTCCTTTGGAGGCAATTCATCCAGAAACAGCACGCCAACATTCTCTTCTTGACCATTTAACCAAATATGTAGAGCATTATGACGAGTATAGTCAAAATCTTGGTACAGAACGGCAGGGGTCAGACAAAGCCATGATAAGGCGTTATGTGGCTCAGTATGCAACGGGAAATCCCAATGTGCCATATTATGCTTATTTGGGAGTAAAGGAAGTTACTATTTACACGAGATTCCCAACTTCTGACATTGGGAAGATTATGTTAGTCGATACAATAGGCCTGGGAGACACTTCTCTTAATCTGGAAGAAAAGATGCTTGATACCTTGGCTAATGATAGTGATGCTGCTATAGTGGTTAGGAAAACGGATTCACAGCGTGACCACATTAGTGATGAAGATGATAGGCTTTATGAATTATTGCAAAAGGCTTTGGGTAATAGTGGTATGGAGTATTGGCTCTTTTACGTGATTAACTCCTGTCCGTTTCTTGACAATATAGCAACGGGTGAGCTTCTAGAACGGCTCGTGTTGAAGAAAAAGGAGCGTAAGGCATGGAATTTTGCACAACTTTCCAGAATTGATTGTGCTAGCGAAACAGATGTACGTAACAAACTGCTGTTGCCAATGCTTGAGTTTTTGTCAAGTAATCTGAAAAATGTTGATAACAAATTAATGGACAAAGCTAATGTGGTGTTTTCTGAATGCTATCAGGTCTTTTATGATTTTTGTGGTAATGTGAACAGTGTCCTGAGTAGCAATTTCCAACAGGCAATCAAAACAGGAGGACTCTTTGATAGACTTTATGAGGATGAATTGGGTTTGCCTCAGAAGCTTGAAGAACTCAATATGCAATATGCTGACCATAAGAAAGAATGCCTTGATATTCAAAATGAGATTACCAGCGTGATTGGTGATTTGAAGAAGCTTGTACCTAAGAAAGATACAATCAAAGAGCGATTGTTGAAGGCAACAAAAGCGGCTCATGTGGAATCTGTGTATAATACCATCTCAGATGAACTGCGTGCAGCCATCAGCGACAAATTTGAAGAAATCAACCGTTCTACCATTGTGAGATTGCAGGAAGATGTAAAACGGCAAATTATTGAGGTGTTGCAGTCGGAAGATGGAGGTAAATTATCTTCTATACCTATAAAACTTGACGATGACTCATGTTCGCCCAATGAATGGCTTGAAGCGTTTATCGGTCAACAGCTTGGGGACTATCCATTGGTGAAAGCGGCTTTTGAGAGTATCTTGAACTACAGGCTAAACATTGAAGGTTTGTTGGAGTACCGAGTGAATATGAGCATAGAACACCTGGATCCTGAAGATAGTAAATTTGAGAGGCTGGATTTCGAAAAGGATGATTCCTTGGATTTCAAGGAACAAAAAGCGATTTATGCAGAAGAAATAAGGCAAGCATTGCTTAGAACGCTACCTGTCATTAAAGAAAAATTGTATGACAACATTGGAGATATACTCGTTATACCATACAATTCTTTTTATGCGCGCATCAAGAAATTGCGTGATAGGATTATTTATTCGAAAGAAGGTGAGCGTGAATTAAAAGAAATGTATCGAGAGGCAGCGCCCTATATATGGCACGAACGTTTTGCTGCGGCTGTTAGTAAGCAGGTGGCATTAGAATCGTTGGGCAATATCAGTAAACAATTGTCCGACAACCGCTCGAAAGCTTTGTTTACAATTAAATTGGAAAAGTTAACACAATAATTGAAGGATATGGCATTATTAGACAAATTCAAGCCAGAACGGCCAGTCATGAAAGCAGCGATGATGGGGCCGAGAGCTGTAGGAAAGACCACCATCTTAACAGCTGTGTTTAATGAGACTAAAACCTCTATTACCACCACTATGCTGAAGCTTTCAGAAAGAGGAGATACAGGTAAATTGCTGCAAGACAGACTCTATTATCTAAAGTCTGTGTTCAAAAAGCAAGAGGAAATTGTTGATAATGGTACTCCACCAGCGGGACTGGAAGCCACAGGTGCTGAAGGCGAATTTTTGTTCTCTTTTGGCATTCAAGGAAAAGAGCCGAGCGTTGATTTGGAAATTAAGGATTTCCCAGGGGAATATGTTATTGACAATCCTGAACGGGTTAAAACCTTTATAGAAGAATCTACGGCAATCTTTATTGCTATTGACACACCTCACCTGATGGAGAAAGGGGGGCAATACAATGAGGTGAAAAATAAGACCTCTCTGATTACTCGCTTTTTCAAAGAAGTGCTGGAGAATATTCAATCGGAGAAGTTGGTGCTATTGATACCCTTGAAATGTGAGAAGTATTTTTTAGAGAAGCGTATGGAAGAAGTCTTGCAGCGTGTTGAGGAAAAATATGGCGAACTTATTCAGGAATTCAGACGTTGCATGAAAGTTTGTTGTGCAGTGACCCCTATTTTGACGTTGGGAAATGTGGAGTTCGACGATTTTCGGTACGATGCAAATGGGAATGTTGTGTTGGGAGATGATGATTGCCCTGATAGTGTGCGTTATAAGTATGTGGGTGAAAAGCCTGTCTATGCACCGCGCTTTTGTTCACAACCCCTGTATTCCATGCTTTCCTTTATTGCAGCCCAATATACTCGGCAAAAGAAACGCAAATCTTTTCTGGAAGGATTCCTTGACAGAATTTGGAACCTGTTCAATTCGGATAGTACGCTATTTGAAGAAATCCTAAAAATGGAAAAAAACAGAATTTCAGATGCTGAATCCTTAGGTTACAAAGTGTTGTGTGGTGGTGAATTATTCCATTACGATCATTAATACTCATTATGCTTGAAATGGGGCTTCGAGACTTTAAAAAGAAAGCATTGGCAATGGCAACGAAGGCACAAGTCTTTGTTGGTGAGAATTTGCCTGTTGTGACAGAATTTGTTGGTGATTTTGTTGAGACAAAGGTTCCTCAGATGATTCATCAAGCAAATGAAATCGTTCAAGAAAAAGCTCCAGTTGTAGAACAAGCAATAGCCTATAACATATTGAACGCAAAAGAAAATTTAGATTTAATAATTAATCATATTCAATCAAAGAGAACAATGGAACATCAAATACTCATGATGGGAGGACGGCGAGCAGGAAAGTCCACCATCTTATCGAGCATTCTTCATGTGCTGAAAGAAGAAACGCCAGGAAGCCTGTGTACCATAGAGGATAAAACCGACTATGACAAAGAAATACTTGGAAAGGATGGGAAAATGCATAAATTAATGTCGTTAGACAAGAAACGTCTTGAGGTGAGCAATTATATCAAGAAACATAAGGGTAGCGACAAATTCTTGGTGAATATGACGCCAACTTTGGTGGATGGTTCCTACGTTCTACGGGTCAGTACAGAAAATACGAGCATCAACCTTGAGTTTGTCGATGTGCCTGGCGAATGGATGGAGAAGACGTCTGATGAGCATGCAAAACTTAAAGAGAAAGTGATGGGAGCCGATGTTTTTGTTATTGCTATCGATACACCATTTCTCATGCAGGATGATTCGGATGTGAACGACGTTTATAATCGTGCGAATGAGATTACAGATGCTATTGGGGACATGAATGTTAATCCTTCTCTGTCTGCTGACAAAAGGCTTATCCTGTTATGCCCAGTGAAATGTGAAAAATGGGTGCGTGTGAGAGAGGTAAATAACAAGAAAATTACTGACGCTCATCTTGTAAACGAACGCGTGAAAAAGGTCTATAAGAATCTCATCAATCGTTGGTTGAAATTCCCCAATGTGGATATTTGGATTATGCCGATACAAACTGTTGGAGGATTAGATTCTGCATGTCTTTTACCGGCAAAACTGTATTTTAAAGATACAAATGATACGCAAGGTACACCCTGCTCGTTGGATGAGGAAACCCAACTACTCATTGATAAAGATGGCAATATGATTGACCCCGACGATATAGACCGTGTGGAAGATGATTACGATTGGGAAATTGACTATACCACGATTCCTCTCTCATGGTATAAAAACAATGGCTTGGGATTCCATCCTGTAGATTGTGAGCAGCCAGGATTCCGTATCTTGGAGTTTCTTGTGGATAAAGAGGAGAGCATGAATCGTAATAAAGCGGAAATTGAAAGTATAAAATATAAAGCTAAGGGCTGGTTAAGCCGCATATTTATTAGACTTTTTAACCCCACATTTGGAATGTATCTCCCTAAATGGAAGGCTGTTATAGACACGATGCACCAAAAGGGGCTTCTGAAAAGCCAGGGAGATGGATTTGAAAAAGTTACTAATTTTATAGAATAGGGGAGAGCGAATTATGATTAGATTATATTGTCAATATAACCATACGGGGTTTAAGAAATTCCATTTTGATGGATTGGCAGAAGAGCCTATTGGCCGAGAGAATGAAGTCAATTTGGCGAACACCCATGCTTTCCCTGACGATGCAAATACATTTGTGCAGTTTGACGATGCTAAAATGTTGTATAGGAGTTTGCCTGACGGTCAACTCTTCTTGGGGATAAGAGAGATTCCCAGTAATAAAACAGACAGTGATGGACGTCGAACTGCTTGTGCAGCATTGTTTGTCGGTGAAGAGCAGGATCGCAAGACACTTGATAACTTGGCTCTTGATATTTCCAATGATATTGGCTCTTTTGAGCAATTCTTTGCAGATTTGTTCTATATCAGACAGGGGTTGCGTGTGCATGGAGACAAGTTGATGGAATACATCCGTCAACATGAGTCAGTTGCATCGGTTGAAGGTACCTCCCACCCTGTACTCATGTCGATTCAAAAGAAGCGTTCTGGCATTTTCCTTTTTGTTCCTTTCTCCAGCAAGTTCGGCAGCGATCGTGACGTTACGAATAAGGTTTGTTCAAATTTTGGAATAAATAAAGCGGATTTGAAGGATGTCGTGATTAGTCAATTGGAATTGTCACGTGTACAGAATCGCCTACATCTCGCTTGGGCGCAACCAACAAACGTGTCCCCCCTTATCACTCAGGACGATGCGCATGATTCGGGTAAAGTGGAAACGGATGAGGCTGAGAAATCCATACGCATGGAAACGGGTAATCCTCATGCAACTGCTGTTGATGCAGTTGCAGCTGCAACGCCTGCAACCACTTCCGCAACGAAACAGGAGGATACTCAAATGCAGATTGACAAAGTGAAGCGGGAAAAAGAAACTCAGATTCAAAAATTGCAGAATGAACTCCAATTAAAAGGAGAAAAACTGAGCGAAAAAGAAGCTGAAAATGATAATCTGAAAACGTTGCTGAAGAAATATAAAAAAGTTATTTATGGGTTAGCAGCCCTTTGTGCGGCATTTTCTATTACACTCATAGTAATAGGTGCATGTTCTGGTGGAAAATAACACCTACTATTTAATGTAGTAAATAATTAATTATTAATAAAAAAGATAACGATGCCACAAAAACTTATTAATCTCAAATCTTCGGAGTATGAGCATCCTTTTGACAAAGCAGCTTTGGAGAAGGTGAACAGCATCCCCGTATTCCCAACTGTCGTAAATTTCGTGTTAAATTGGGCTGTGATAAAATGGAAAATAGTTGGAATGTGTGGTAGTAACTTTCATGTTACGAAAGATGCCTGCCCGGATTTATTCCATTTGGCAAAGCAAACGATTGAAACACTGGATTTGGATCGTTTACCTAACTTGTATATGGAACAAGACTATTATGTCAATGCTTACACCACAGGTTACAAAAATGACGCTTTTATTGTCTTATCAACAGGAGCGGTTGACAAACTGGAAGACAACGAGTTGAGGTTTGTTATTGGACATGAAGCTGGTCATGTGAAAAGTGGTCATGTCCTCTATCATCTAATGACTGCCTTTTTAGGTCAGATTCTGGCGGCTATTCCTGGTGTCAACAATGTTGGCGCACTTGGAATAGGTTCGGCATTGACTTATTGGAATAGAATGTCTGAATTTACAGCTGACCGTGCAGGTCTTTTAGCTTGTCAAGATTTGGATGCAGCTTTAAGTGCTATCATGAAAATGTCTGGACTTCCTGAACGATATTTTGGAAAAGCATCTATTCAGGGCTTCATGAAACAAGCACGTGAATTTGATGAACAATATGGAGGTACAACGGATAAGATTATTAAGACCATTTCAATATTGGATGATGACCATCCTTGGACCATCGTTCGTGCTGCGGAGTTGATTAGATGGGTTGAGTCTGGCGAATACGAGAGAATCCTCAGAGGAACAAAAGGCATTGTCTGCCCTACCTGTGGAAAGGAAATCTCCAAAGATACCGTCGTTTGCCCTGTTTGTGGTCACCAATTTGTATAAGATGATGAAACGCCGAAAAACCATCATGCTTCTTGTAACATACGGGTGCAATTTGCGTTGCACCTATTGCTACGAGCCGAAGACTGCTCATAAACAGATGACTGCCGAAAATGCAAAAATGTATATAGCCAGTCAAATAGAACTGCTCGGAGAACTTTATGACGAGTTTGAAGTACAATTCATGGGTGGAGAGCCACTGATGGTGTTTCCTGTTATCAAAGAGGTGTCAGAGTGGCTTTGGAAACAGAATTTCAATGTTCCTTTAGTGCAAATCTTCATACCTACAAATGGTACTCTCCTAAATGACGAAATGAAAGCATGGTTTGAGCAAAATAAAAAAAAGGTATGTCTTGGGTTGAGCTTCGATGGGAATCGGCTTATGCAGAACATCAACCGATCCAATTCTTTCGCTAAGGTCGATTTGGACTTTTTCCTACATACGTGGCCACAACAAAGTGTAAAGATGACGGTCTCTCCCGATACTATTGATTCTCTTTACGAGGGTGTCATGTTTTTGTATCAACATGGTTTGCACTATGTGACAGTTGATTTGGCTATGGGCAAAAGGATTGAGTGGACATCACACCATCTGGGAATTTTTGCTGAACAACTTCAGATGTTGGTGGATTATTACCTCTGCAATCCCAAACATCCGCGCATCTCTTTGCTTGATGTTGAAGTGTTTCTTTCTTTGAATGAAAATTCTGCATCAAAAAAGTGTGGTTGTGGGGAGCATTTGGTGTGTGTGGATTGTGATGGAACAACTTATGCTTGTCATCTATTCGCGCCCATTACAGCCTCCCAAAAGCAAGCTGCAGCATCACGTAGCATTGATTTTTTTCGTCATGAGGACTTTATATCAATGCAATGTAGAGAGTGCTCCCTTCAGCCGCTTTGTACTCAATGTTATGGTATGAATTATTTATGTACAGGTGATGTAGCGCAGCAATTCCCTTTTACTTGTGAAGCTACAAAAATCCAGTTTTTAATAGCATGTAATTTACAACTTCAATTAGCGCAAAAGGAAGGTAATTCTTCCAAGGTCGAGTTGATTGAAGATATTGTCTCACAAATTCAATAATACTGAAAATATGAAAACTATCACACCTCTCATTCAGTCTTTTGTACAAAAGCGTGTTTGTGCATCTATTACAGTTAAGCCAATCACAATCAGAAAGAAAAGAAAAATTGTCTGTCAAGAAGGATCCACTTACGCCCACGTGTCAGCTTGTGCTTGCTCTGCAAGCTGTGGCTCCAATTTCAGTCAAAATGGTTCGTGCCCATGTTCCTCATCATGTGGATCAAATTATAGTCATTAATGTTAAATAGATAATTATGATTCATTAAAAATGAATGAGAGTTGCAATTTGGAAGGTGTGATACAAGACTATACTCCTCTTCCAGATCAATATCCTGATTTACATTTGGTTTTGACATCGAAAGTTGAAATAGATGTAAAGGATTTCTCTTCGAAGTTTGATTATGTTCAATCTTTATCTGTTGATAATAAATACGGGCGTTTCTATAAGTTGGCAAAGGTC
>ODAI011135854.1_pt1 | contig 13483 bp, 10 predicted proteins | sample 1539321 | NCBI WGS metagenome assembly ODAI01 (sample SAMN02144231, study PRJEB22623) | gut metagenome | biome: sheep rumen | host: Ovis aries | place: New Zealand
TAAAAAAATTATATTTATCTGAATTTAAACAGCTTGTGCTCTTTAATGGGTTTATATAATTATCACATTTTATCTTAAAATGTTGATTTATGTGTGACTTTTTGGAAACATACACCAATATCTTATCCATATCAACAATAATTTTATATGGGATACCAAGATTCAATGAATCAGATCTAACAGCTTTTAGAAGCTGATTATTGGAATTAAAGGAGTAAAAATGGATTCTTTTTACTTTTTCAAATAATTCTCTTATAACATAATGATTAAATAACTGTATCTCGGTTTCACCTTCCACATAAGCCAAATAATCATAAAAATAACACTCGGTTTCTCTTATGGTGGCTTTATGAGTTGATTCAATAAGCCATGATAAATTCATTTTATGGATTGATGAATGTAATTTATATTTACTAACCCTGTAAATATAAAAATTTGCTTTTGAATTTGCGAATGTTTCTATAAGCTTTGGTGAATGGGTGCCAATAAACAAAAAAGCCTTACGACCAACATCTTTTATAACTTTTTGAGTAAACTCATATATGTACTCGTTATGCAAACCAATCTCTGGTTCATCAATAAGAATAACGGGATATTTATAGCTTATATCCGATATCTGGGAAATAAGTGAAATAATCAATGAAAGGTATTTATTTGAGTTGGTTCCGTCAGAATAGTAGGTTAAGGGTTTCCCTTCAAATAAGAATTTTTCACCTCCAAATCTTACAGAAAAAGCGTTACTATATCTTGAGCCAAAATGATAATGATCCAAAGATATACCAACATTCTCAAATATAGACTCTATCCGCTCCTTGCTTGATACGTATTTTTGGCCATAAATATCAGTAAATGCTTTATCAATTATCTGATTATATTCTGAGGCATTCTTTTTAGTAGTTGCGGAGGACAAATCGTTAATTATTTCCCATATTCTATCCCACGTATAGATATCAAGCCTTCGAGTATCAAAATAATAAATAGGATAGGCGTTTTTTATAGCTTCTCGAACTTTTTTATCTGATATATTGAAATCTATTGTACCGTTTTTGTATTGTGTCATTTTCAGTTTGATAACATTATTGTTATCTTTTGATACATATTCACTGAGATCGTTATATCTGTCCGCAAGCTCTGGGTTATATTTTACCTTGCTTTTAAGTATGTGCAAATCAAAAGAGATTGAAATAACACATTTTTGTATATATGGATTGCTATTGTCAATTATATTATCTTCGGAAAACGACTTGTCTATATGATCATACAAATAAGTGAGTGCTCTAAAAATATTAGATTTACCGGCACCATTTTTTCCAACCAAGCACACTTTGTTTGTATGTTCTTCAAAATCAAACGAAACCTTTTGTAAGGATTTAAAATTCTCAATATATATTCTTCTGATCATAAAATTACCTAACTCCCATATTTTTTACAACCATATTATACTATATTTTGTTTGTCTCGTCAACACTTTTTATAAGTTTTGAACAAAATAGGTGGATGAACTGATAACACATTAAATATAAACTATATTTGAGTGCTCAAATCCAGTACTTTTCAGGCATACGTTCCCCAAAAAAACGGACTTGTGACCTGAACGGAATAATCTTTCCAAAACGTAAACTCACTGTTTAAGGGTTCTTAGTAATATTAAAAGCCTGAAATTTGGACTCTTGGGTTCAAATTTCCGACTATTATCAGTTTTGGAATATAATTGAAATAGTAAAAAACAAGGTCAGTTCACAATGACTTGACCTTGTTTTTGTAATATCATGTACGATAGATAACCAGTTTGTTATAAAAGCCATTAATTATTATGCGGCTTGCGATACTTTTCTTCAAATTGCAGAATGGTCATTTTACGTTCTTCTTCTGGGAGGCTGTTTACAAATTCTTTCCACTCTGCCTGCAATTTAAGAATTTTCTCCATATCTTCTTTACGCTGTTCATCATATGAAATATTATTTTTATACATGGACGAGTATCACAAGATGCTTGGCTCAAAAAACATCAGTTTCAAGTTTGGTATTCTCAATGATTACTACGATAACTATGATGAGGATGAAATAATGTCATTTTGTAATAATATTACATCATCATTTGATTTTACCATTTGCAGTAAGTACGACCTTATTTTTGATTTTGCTGCTATTAATGTTGCTCACAACCGGATACAAGTATATATCTCAACCCATACAGATAAGGCTGTTAAAAAGAAAAAACTCAAAGGCATTATTAAGGATTTTCACATGGGCGATTATAAAAGGTTTATGAGGGATGTACATGGTATTGATATAGTGTACTACTAATAATATAATATAATATAATATCCTCATAACCTTATCTATGTATCAAATTCAGCATAACATTCGCTCCTACTGTTACTGTTATCCGCATATATCAACGGTCAGGACGAAGTCGCATTAAAAAAGAGACAGGAAGTGATAATATGAAAGCAGTAATATATGCAAGATACTCCTGCGATAACCAGCGCGAGGAATCAATCGAAGGACAGCTCCGCGAGTGCCTTGCGTTTGCAGATCGCAAAGGGTACACAGTCATCAAAACCTATGCAGACAGAGCAATATCCGGCAAGAAAGCCGAAAATCGTCCGGAATTTCAGCAGATGATAACGGACAGTGCAAGCGGAGAATTTGACATAGTTATTGTGTGGAAGATAGATCGTTTTTCGCGTGACAAGTATGATAGCGTGGTATATAAAACTAAACTTCGCAAAAACGGTGTCTCTGTAATATCGGCAACCGAGCCTATTGATGATACCCCGGAGGGCAAACTTATGGAATCAATCTTCGAGGGTTTCTCAGAGTACTATATTAAGGATCTGGCGCAAAAGACCGGGAGAGGAATGACAGAAAACGCTTTAAAAGGGACTTTTAACGGCGGTACTATAACTTACGGTTACATTATAGATAAGGACAAGCATTTCTGTAAAGACCCAGCCACAGCTCCTATCGTTTCTGATATTTTTGTACGTTATGCTGAGGGCGAGCCTATCCGCAGCATAGTTGACGAGCTTAATAGCAAAGGCATCAAAACGAATAACGGCAGAAAGATTACATACCATTTTGTAAATTGGCTTCTCAATAATCGCCGTTATCTCGGCGAGTACACTTTTCGTGAGGTGATCAACACCGAAGCCATACCGCCGCTTGTTACTCACGAAGTTTTTGAAAAATGTCAGAAAAGATTATCTGATAATAAGCATAAATCTGCCTCTTTCCGGAAATTTGATGAAAAATATCTGTTGACCCGTAAGGCGTTTTGTGGGTGCTGTGGCGATACAATGTCAGGTATCAGCGGCACAGGAAAAGACAACAGCCGTTACCGTTACTATCAGTGCATGACATCAAAGACAAAAAAATGCCAAAAAAAGCTGATAAAAAAGGATTTGCTCGAAAACAGCGTAATACAGCTGATAATGCAGTTGTTTAAAAACAAGTCGCTGGTCAAGCGTATCTGTGATACCTGTTATGCTTTACAGAGCACGGAAAGCACAGAACTCCCGGCTTTAAGAAAGCAGTTGAGCCAGAATAAGCGGGAAATAGCCAACATTATGAAAGCTGTTAAAGCCGGACTGGTCACAAAGTCAACCAAAGCCGAGCTTGAACGCCTCGAGGAAGAACAACAGCGTATCGAGACAGAGATCACCAAGGAGCAGATAGCCCGTCCGATCATTTCTCGCGAGTATATCGAAGCGTGGATCATGGCTTTTGCAAAGTCTAACATTAAAAACCAGGAACAGAAGCAGCGTCTTATCGACATTTTCGTTAACTGCGTCTATGTTTACGATGATAAAATCGTGGTCATGTTCAACTACAAAGACGGTGAACGGGCTATTCTGCTCGAGGATGTGGAAAAAGCCATAAAAGAAGAGAACACCCACCATTGTAGTGAGTGTTCGTCTATGTTTAAGTCTGGTGACCCGTACGGGAATTGAAAATCACCCCGCGCTTTTTCCAACTTTTATCAAATTCCCGCAAATGCTTATATAAAGCCAGTTTACAACAATTTACAAAAAGCTGTTTATGCTAACTTTTATCACCTTTTTGCAAAAATAAAGAACAAACAAAGAACAAGAATTTTGAATTTTCGTGTGGCATATCTCTATAAAATAAATACTTTTTCCGGAGGTACCACCATGAAATCTATTATTGAGAAACTCTACTACGGAGAGATCAGTCCGTGCTCACTGCCAACACCTACAACGGAGCGATACTTCAAAGCCAAAAATGAAGTAGAGAAATATGGAGCAGAGATACTCGACAAATATCCTGACTGTAAGGAACTTCTCGAACAGTATGCAGATGCTATACATATCGCTGCTGCATGTGAAGGATTACAGGACTTTGAAAGAGGCTTCCGGCTTGGAGTGGCTTTCATGCTTGATGCATTCAAAGACTAAAGTCATAAACTGCCTGTCCTTTTATTAGGACAGGCTTTTTCTATTCGTTCGTATCTTTTAACTGTCTTAGTTATAATTTTATCAAAGTAAATCTTCATCATCGTATTCAGACTTAATCGGATCGAATTTATGTAGCGTTATTTTTATGTTATTATTATTGTTTTGTTTTTTTATACTTTTAGCAAAATCAAAAACATTTTCTTTCGTCATCTGAGGTTTCACCAAATCATAAATTGTATTGCCAGCTTCTGTTAATACATACACTTTATATGAGAATGTTTGAACAGATTCAACTAATGGCTCTGCTAATAGTATAAAATCCGATGTTGTCACCATCGCAATAGGCCCCTTTTCAATTGTAAAGGTGCGTCCACTATCTTTGGAAGATATTAGACCGCTATCAGCTAATGTTAGTATGTCAGTATATGTGATGTTATGTTTTTCGAATAATTCATCGTCATTTATTATGCAGCCCTTTAAATTAATTGGATATGTTTTTGTAAATAATTCAGCTTCTTTTGGTGATAAATCTCGAAGTACCCTTAATGTTCTAAATGAATATGATCCAGGCTGCTTAATCTCTCCTGCCAATATTTTAGCCCAGATATATTGAAGTTCCTTGTCTCCAATATAGCCAACGGAATCGATAAATCTATCAAACCAATCCATATCTATGGCTTCGTCCGAAACAGGATCGTCATTATCCAAAAGTTCACATGTTTGTTCTATTATTGATTCTATATTTTCTTGCTTTCGTATTTCTTGAGATGCCAATCGATAATTTGCTCTTGCTGTTAAAGAATTATCAATGGATACATTACCATCTGAGCTATTATACACAATTGGTATATCTTCATTTTGTCTAACTGCATCAGAGATAACAGTTATTCTGTAAGCCTCAGCGTCTGCCTCAGTCGTTATTCTTTTGGCATTAGCTGCTCCTATTCTTTTTATATTTGATGGTTCATATAATTTGCCTATTGCACAACTTAGTGAATCAAAAAGCTTATTTATTCCAGCTCTGTTTTTTTCTAAAAATTCTAATGCTTTTTTTAAGAAGTCCATACTGTACCTCCAGTCAGTTTATTTCTGTTATATTTGAATATCTTACCGCTTCGTCTATTTTGTACATGAGCATACTCGCATACATTAGCCGGCGCAATGCCTCTTCGGCACTCATTGATGATTTCTCGTCATTTGAATGAGCTTTAGGGTTTCTTAATGCAGACATTGCGCCCGACATCATCATCATAAATCCCATTTGAATATTTTTTCCTGTTTCTGTATGCGTATCACATATTTTGACAATTGGCTTATCACAAGAAAAAACTGTTGTCATTGCTTTTGCGCCATCTGGGATACTCAATTCATTAGGATTACATACTTTAAATAATTTTTTAACACGGTCATTTATTTCTATAAAAGCATCTTCTGATGCATTAGCGTAGTGACCGTCTAAATACAGTGCTTTTGAAGATTTAATAATTCTTGGATGTATATCTTTCCATACATTTAATGATGATTCATCAAGGCAATAAATAATAGTTTTAAGTAATTCAAGTATCTGACCATAAACTACAGGATTGATTGTGCTGTTGTTATTAAACAATGAATTAAACAATGTTTTCAATCTATTTGAATAATAAGGGAGTTCATTTTCAATATAATTTGAAATTTCAAATATTGTATTTTTAATATTTGATATGTATCTATAATCATATGGAACAATGTTCCAATTAAAGTTATTGCAAATATTTGAAAAATTGTTTAAAAAATTATTAATATTAAATCTCTGTATCATATTAAACATCTTATACTCTGTATTGACCACTACTTTCTCGGTCCCATAAACTTATCACCATTAAAGTGAATCATGTGATCAGGCATTTCAGCTATCCAAACTTCTGTTTCCCATGCAAGTTCTTGTGAATGCTTCTTGAAAGTTGCAAAATCTAAAAACGCAGTTACATATATCTTACCTGCCGTGACATTTTTAGTCATATCTTCAATTTCCTTGATTCTTTTAGGGCTCATGGGTCCAACAGATTTTACCGCTTCAATAAAATATATCCAGTTGTTCTCTGCATGATATAAAACAACATCTGGCATTTTGTCGTGAAGCGTGATACTAAAGCCTAACTTATCCAGCTTTTCAACATTCTTTACCAAATCCTTTTTAGCTGTATCTCCGACATATAGGCATTCAGAATTTGGTGCGAATCTTGGCGCAAATTCTTCAATTATCGCTTTTTGAAGTTCATTATGTTCACCTGTAGAAAAAGTAAAATCTTCACCGTTGATCTTAACTGGCATTTTTAACACTTTCTTCTTAGAGGAGTATAATTTTATTAAGCTGTCATGCTTGTCTGTAAATTCCTTTTTGGCTTTAAGCCAGCCCCTTTTATTATAATATTTTACAAGTGAGAGCATTTCTTCAGTAAGTCTATAACTGTAATTAGGGCTGTTTGTCGGCAATCCATTATCTTCTATAAATGCAGCGTTTCTAAAATGGTGCATAGCCTCTTTTCTGAATGTTTCTCTGCTGTTTTCAGCGTATATCGAACCATAGTTTTCCTTTATATACTGTAAAATATCATGTATTCTGTTCCATTCATTGGTTGCTTTAGACCATGTATCTTCTTCTTTAATACCAGCCAAAGCTAATAATGAAAGGCAACATATATCAGACTGTTGTTTTCTTGGTACATTCAGATCGGTAAGTAATGCTCTTGCTTCTTCTATTTTGCTCATAAATAACTCCTTAATATTTTGTCACATGAAGTTTCGGACATATCTCTTGCTGCAATAAGTTCTTTGCCCATTGATTCGATAACACTCATTGGAGGTACCGGCATTGAATTGACCTCTGTAGAATTAACCTGCGTAGAGCCATTCAGTATTCTGTAATAGCTATCGTACAGTGTTGAATTAAAAATAACATATAAGCCATATACTACACATTCCGATAATTCCTTTAATCCGTCAATAAAGTTTATCTTATTTTGTGTGCTGATAACTTCATAAGATGAGTACTTTCGGGCAAGATAGACACCACATTGCAATCTTCGGTGTTCTTCTTTTGCTGTAAATCTTTTTACAAACAAATAATTTGTATTCTTTTGTAGTAATCCTGACTGATTTGTAACAATATATTCATTATCTTTTCCTATCGGGAAAACCACTTTTCCGGATTGTATATGCTGCGAATAAAAAAGCGGTACTGCGTCATCTTCTTCATCATTTCGCAGGGCATCGCGATTCCTGAAATCTACAGTTAATCCTGTTTTCATTTTTAATCCTAAGCTTGGTAGTGTGTTTTTCCAGTGGTTTAATTTCTTTATTGTATTGATCTCGTCCTCATTGGTTACAAGATAGACATACATATCTTCGCCTGATACAACTACATCATAGGGTGCAGCAAACCGTACAATATTAGAAAAATCACTGTTATCATTTGTTGTGGTAATTACGATTTCTTTTGGCTTATCGGATGTTTTCTTAATTTTTATTATTATCGTTTCCTGTAATACACTCTCATTATCAAAAACTTTATCACGGCTAACGAAAAGGTGGATATTCTCAAGTACACCTTCGTTTAAGAACTTTTGCCTGAAGTGTTTAAAGTACGCCCCGGATGTCCATGAACGGGGAATTATAAATACCATTTCTGCATTATTATCAAGATTGAACAATGCCATTTCAGCAAATAAAAAGTATAGATTTGGAGCCCCATAGCATATATCCGGCATAGCCAGCGCTTCAGAAGCGTCTTTGGCTATTTTTTTGTATGGGGGATTTCCGATAATCAAATCATACTTTTGTGGGTTCGGGTCAGCATCAAGCATAAGGTTATAATCTGACGCTTGACTAACAATATAATTACTATTCCTAATCTGATAATTAAAGTCAATATTAATCTGTGACTTAACATAGCTTAAATTCTTTTCGAGTAATTCTATAATGTTACAATCGTTCTCATAGCAAACTAAAAAGATAGATTTAATATTATGTTCAATGAGTCGCTCGATAAGGGCAGTAGAAAGAATGCCTGAACCAGAACCAGGATCTAGAATGGAAATTCTTTCTTTATCTGTAGGTATTGAAAACAAGCTTGCCATAAAAACAGCAGTTTCTTTACTTGTAAAAAACTGTCCATAGCCTTTTCTTATTGACTTTGGCATTTTCTCGATATATTCAGATGTACTATCAATCACTTTTCCAACTAAATCCATATTATAACTCCATATACTGTATGTTGTACTTAACTTAACATCTACCCACTATATTTTACCACAACATCATGTTTTTGTCAAACTATATCTCATCTTTTTTTGTTTTCAGGGTAATTATAAATTACATTTTGTACCAAATCAAGTTAATACAATTTACGGCAATTTAGATAAATCCAAACACGCCATCACTACGATTTTGTGCTTTGCTCCAAACATCTCTGAAAAAATAGACAAAAACGCCAAAACTTGAAAAAAGGTACCACAAAAATCGGCGTTTTTTATCCTTATATATGAGAGGACTTTTTTTCGAGCCGTAAATATGCACAACACAAGCGGCGATGTTTTGTACAGATTTACGAATATGATAAAACACATCATTTCAGAAAAAGTTTCTCTCGAAATTAGAGAAAGTCCGGAAAGGTAATGTGCAATTTTGCCAACCGAAGATATGCCAAATCATTTTCTTTTGACGTATTTTTAGAAATTGCCAAAAGGGGTCTCTGGAAAACGTTTACAAAACCCCTATATTATTGGAAGGAAAAATAAAAGCATACCTTTCCGGACAAGAAAAACAATGAAATGTCAAGGAGGAGAAACACATGACAAGAAGAGAGAAGAATGTGATCATCACAAAGATCAACGAGTGGCTGGAGCGCGAGCTTGTCGCCGAGGACGAGAGCGTAGAGCAGGAAGCACCGACACCAACGCAGCCGCCGGAAATGCTCACGCTCAAAGAGTGTGCCGAAACAGTCAAGGGGCTGTCAGAGCACACTGTCCGTCAGCTCGTATTGCAGGGCAAACTGCCGTACATCAGAACCGGAGCCGGGAAGAACGGCAAGATACTGGTGAACAAGGCGGCACTGCTCAGCTTTGTCGGAGGTGCTGCGTAATGGCTTCAGAAATACCTATCTGGCTCAACGAGAAAGGTGTCGTCAACGAAGTCGTATTCTGCAATATGTTCGTAGAGCAAATGCCCTTGAAGTACATCAAGGGCAGGTTCTACGGGCTTGACGGGCTCATTTCCGACGACATCATCAGTCGTGACATCTGCATCATGCTTACTGAGTATGTCAGCACAAACATCTCACGTAAAGTGAATTCGCTGTTGGAAGCACTAAAGCTGAAATGCTTAAGTGAACCGCTGGAGCCAAACCCGAACGAGATACACCTGCAAAACGGCTTTATCAACATCGACGGGCAGTTTACGCCCGAAAAGCGTTTCTGTATCAGTCGTATGAACGTTACTTATGACCCGCTGACTAAAGCGCCGCCGTCCCCTTCACGGTTCATACAATTTCTGAAAGAGCTGTTATACCCGGAGGATATACCGACATTACAGGAATTTCTCGGCTACTGTCTGATACCGTCCACCAAAGGGCAGGCTATGATGTTCCTTATCGGGAACGGCGAGGAAGGCAAAAGCCGCATCGGTAAGGTCATGAGCGCGATATGGGGCAGCTCAATGCTTGAAGGCAAGTTCCAGCGTATCGAAACCGACAGGTTCTTCCGGTATAACCTTATGGACAAGCTCGTTATGGTTGATGATGATATGCAGCTGAACGCACTGTCGAGCACAGGGTACATAAAAAGTCTTGCGACTGCCGAGATCCCGATAGACATAGAAGCCAAAGGGCGTCAGTCAGAACAGGCGCACGTTTACACAAGGATCCTCGGTTTCGGCAACGGCTCCCCGAAAGCGCTGTATGACAAGTCAGAGGGATTTGCCCGCCGTCTGCTCATTCTCTCGGTGAAGCCCAAGCCGCCGGACAGGGTGAATGACCCGTATCTCGCGGACAAGCTTCTCTGCGAAAAGAACGAAATTTTCCGTTGGCTTTTTGCAGGATTACAGCGTTTAATCATGAACCGGTTTAAGTTCACAGTCTCCGAGCGTACCAAAAAGAATGTGTCTGACGCAGTATCGGATAGCTGTAACATCATAGATTTTTTGCAGGACGATCAGATCGTCGCTTTCGGCAGTGACTTGCAGACAAGCTGCACGGAGCTGTACGCCGGTTACTGCTTCTGGTGCCGCCGCAACGGAATGACTGAAATGAAGCGCGATTCTTTTATCGGCTGGCTCAAAAACAATGAAAGTCGTTTCAACATCAAATACGACTTCCACATAACCAATAAAGACGGCGGACGCGTCCGGGGCTTCAAAGGAATAAAAACAAAATATGTAGCTTATGTAGAATAAAGGCGTGCACGCGTGCAGGCACGACCTATGCACGTCCACAAACAGCGTAGTGAAGCGATTTGCACGCCTGCACGCGAAAACAAAGGTAGCGTGCTTGTGGCGTGCGAGGACGAGCAGATGAACGGAGAACATTTTGGATCCATTAAGCATATTTGCATAAGCACTTATATTCTCCTGCAAGGGGTCAGGCACTTTTAAAACACAATCTCTGAGATATTCTTCAGGGGGTCACGATTTTTTGAAAAAAGGAGCTGAACACACTCTCTTCGCAGAGAACTATACCTGCGGGATAGTTGTAACCCACTAGGACTATTTGCAAGCAAATAGTCCCAGCGGGGCAGCGGTTCCTCTGCACCCCTCAAAAAAAGCGGCATACGCCGCGAAAACAAAACGGGCAGAGCCCGAAGAAAAAGCAATGAAAGGAGACGAAATAAACATGAGTTTTGCAATTATCAGAAATCAAAATCACAAGGTCGGAGCTGTCGGACTTGTCGAACGGCATAACGAACGCCGCAACAAAAATTACAGCAACCCCGACATAAAGCACGAACGTTCGTGTGAGAATTATCACATCAAGTCCCCGCAGGGCAGTTATTGGGAGACCTTCAACAAAATACGCGACCGACATCAGCTCAAAGGCAATCTCCGGTTAAAGGGAGAGAAGCAAAGCACGGTTCTTTGTGAGTTCATTATCACATCGGACAAGTCGTTTTTTGACCGGCTCGGAGCCGAACGGACAAAACGCTTTTTCGAGGACGCATACCAGTTTGTTACAGCTAAAGTCGGCGGCGAACAGTTTGTGGTGGCAGCAGTCGTTCACATGGACGAAGCTACCCCGCACATGCACATCACGTTTATCCCGACGGTATTGGGCAAAGACAGAAAAGGTCAACCCTGCCGCAGGATAAACTGTTCGGAGTTCTGGAAAGGTCGCGACAGCTATGCGCGCTTGCAGGACGAGTGGTACGACTGGATAGCGCACACCTGTAATTACGACCTTGAGCGTGGTATCAAAGGCAGCGCTGCCGAGCATTTGTCTGTTGCAGAATATAAACTCAAAAAGACGCAGGAGCAGTTAGAGCAGACCGAACGGCAGTCGCAGGAGATCGAGAACATAGAAAGTATTTCAGCCAAAAACCTTCCGCTGAATACAGTCGCATTGAAGCGTACCGACTACGACAAGCTGAAAGCTTCTGCCGAAGCCTACATCACGACCCGTGATACTGCCGACAAGACCGCAGCAGAAAATGCAGAGCTGCATAAACAGGTGGACAAGCTACACGAAGAAAAGGAAGCTCTCTGGCACGAACGCGATGTCCTCACAGATCAGCTTTATAATGTCAATCAAAGCTTTGAGCGCTTTTATGATGAAGTCGGGGATAATCAGGTCTTATACGAACGCAACAAACAGCTTACCCGTGAGAACGAAACTATCGGTAATCAGGTACACGAGTTGACGGACGAGATAAAGACTTTGAAAGAACAATATTCTAAGATGTCCGAGAACAACGAAAATCTTACCAAGACAGTTGAAGAAAAGACTGCCGAGGTCGTCCGTTTGACGGGTGAGCTTACCGCCCTGCAAAAGATACATAAAGAATTGCAGGATAAGTGGGAAAAGGTAATGAAGTTCATTCAGGAACACAGCCTGAAAGAAAAATGGGATAAGTATATTGCAGAACCGATAAAGAAAGCGCTGTCGTTATAAATATAATAGACAGCGCTATATAACAATGAAATGAAATGAAAATGGCATATCTTTAGATAAAACGCTTGACTTTAAATCGATAAAGTGGTATAATTAAAGCCATAGAGATATGCCATGATGTAGCAGGAGGATACTATTATGGCAACAATTCAGAAAAGAGGAAACAGTTATTCTATCCGAGTCAGCTGCGGATACGATACAAAAGGCAGACAGGTTATCCAATCAATGACATGGAAGCCGGAGCCGACAATGACACCGAGACAGGTAGAAAAAGAGCTTAACCGTCAGGCGGTAATGTTTGAGGAGCAGTGCCTTAAAGGTTATCAGAGCAAGGCTATCAAGTTCGAGGAGTTTGCGGAGCAGTGGTTTGAAGAATACGCAAAACCAAATCTTCGCAATACTACATACGAAAGAATGTTGCAGCTTCGCGGAAGGGTATATGCGGCAATCGGACACCTGCGCATGGATAAGATAACCCCGAGACAGATACAGGCATTCGTGAACACGCTCTCAAAGGACGGAGCAAACGAGCGCACCGGAAAGCCGCTCGCGCCCAAGACGATAAGGCACAATTTAAGTCTGATCTCTGATGTATTCAGCTATGCGGTAAAGGTCGGTGTTGCAGCCGATAACCCTTGTTCAAAGGTCACGCTCCCGAAAGATACGCCGAAAGAGAAGAAGATATATACCCGCGAAGAAGTTGAGCGCTTTCTCACCCTGTTGAACAATGAACCGCTTAAATATCGTGTATTCTTCAATCTTCTCATTTACAGCGGATTTCGCCGTGGTGAAATGTTAGGATTGGAATGGAAGGACATCGACTTCGAGAACGAGATCATCAGCGTCCGCCGCACTTCCAACTATACCGCAAAGAAGGGAATCTACACCGATACCACAAAGACGAGAAAGTCTCAGCGTTCCTTGAA
>ODAI013796534.1_pt1 | contig 13483 bp, 11 predicted proteins | sample 1539321 | NCBI WGS metagenome assembly ODAI01 (sample SAMN02144231, study PRJEB22623) | gut metagenome | biome: sheep rumen | host: Ovis aries | place: New Zealand
GGGACACAACGGCCTGAAATCCATCATCGCCCAGCTGGGCAGCCAGGACTTCCCCCGGATCCGCGTGGGGGTGGGGGCCAAGCCCCATCCGGACTACGATCTGGCGGACTGGGTGCTCTCCGGCTTCAGCCCGGAGGAGGAAAAGGCCCTGGCCCCGGCCCTGGATCACGCCGCGGCCGCCGCCCTGGAGCTGATCCGAAACGGCCCCCAGATGGCGGCCAGCAAGTACAACGGTAAGTGACACGCAGCAAAGCCCCGGCTCCCTGTGGGAGTCGGGGCCTTGTTGCGTGTCAAAAGTTGAAAATTGAAAATTGAAAGTTGAAAATGAAGGTATCGTTCAAATCACGATTTGAACGATAAAAAAGAAACGGAGGAGGATGGGCTGCCTTTTCCCTGGAACGAATTGTCGTCTGAATGCCAAAGCGAAACAGGCCGGTCCTTGTTTTTTTTCGTTTTGCAGATGGCAATCTGCAAAACACCGCCATTTTCAATTTTCAATTCTCAACTTTCAATTCCCAATCATCCCGCATCCGGGTCGTTTGGATGCAGACGGTTCTTTGACAGTCAGCAAAGGCCCCGGCTCCCTGTGGGAGTCGGGGCCTTTGTGTCGTTGGGCTGTTACAGCTGGGTATTGAAGAGGTTGCGGAGCTGGTTCACCACGTCCTCGCTGGAGGCGTTGATGAGGGCGGCCTCGTTGATGCCGGCCAGCTCCTTCAGCTCCTCGGTGGAGCTCATGTTGTAGCCGATGGTATAGACGGGGATTGCCAGGGCCTTGACGATGCTGGGGATGCGCTCATACTTCACGCCCACGTTCTGCTCGCCGTCGGAGAGGACGAACATCATCAGCTTGGCGTTGGGCACCTCGGCCTGCTTATCCAGCAGCATCTTGGTGGCCTGCATCACCGCGTCATAGGTGGCGGTGCTGCCGTTGGCGGAGAGCGCCTTCACCGCGCCGCTGAATTTGGCCCGCTGGTTGGCGTCGAACTCCCCGATGGGGAGGTTCACGGTGACGTTGTCGGAGTAGCTGATGAGGCCCACGTAGTTCTCCGAGCCGATGAAGGCGGAGGCGGCGACAAGGGACTCCTGGAGACTCCGCAGGGCGGTGCCCCGCATGGAGCCGGAGACGTCCGCCACGAACACCGCGATGACGGGCTGACCGCCGTTCTTGTTCTGCTTCCAGATGCGCTGGGCCGCCAGATAGCCCGCGCCGTCCAGGCCGGAATCCGTGCCCTTGTAGTCGTCGTGGCGGTTGAAGCCCTTCTCGGTGGCCAGCTTCTGGTTCTCCTCCCGGAGGCAGTAGTCCACAAAGAGTCTGGCAGCCTCCTGCTTCTCCTGGCTGACGTAGTCGAAGGTATAGACCGGGTGGTCATGCCGGATGCCCTGGGGCACGTAGACGTAGTCCCGCAGCTCCGGGGTATTCACATAGCTCTGCTCCTCCATGACCATGGCGTCGATGACACCCTTGGCGGCGGCGTTGCGGAGCACGGCGGTGGTGTAGGCCACGGGGGGCGACTGTCTCTGGTAGGCCACCAGCTTCTCGGTGGCCTGGGCAGAGACGGGGTTGGCGGGATCGAAGTGAGCCAGCATGGCGGTGAGGATGTTCAGGCCCGTGGAGGAGGTGTAGGGGTTGGTGTAGGCAAAGCTGATGTCCCCGGCCAGGGTGGCCTCCATGGCGGTGCCCACGTTGAGCTCCTTGTACTTCTCGATGAAGGTATCGTAGGTGTTCCGCTTCATCAGGATGCCGGCGGTGTTGCCCGCGATGCGCTCGGACAGGGTCTTGACGTTGAAGGTCTCACTGAGCATCTTGCCCCAGGCGGCGTTGGAGGGGACGTAGAGGTCCGGGCGGTAGCCGCCGTCGTTCATATAGGTGACCACCTCGCCGGAGGTGATCTTCCGGACGGAGACGCTGACGCTCTGGCCGTCCACGGTGAAGCCCTCCCGGTTGAAGTTCCGGGCCACCACGTTCATCCAGTCGTCCGGGGCCTCGGCGCTGAACTCCGTGGCCGCGGCCACCTCGATGTTGATCTGGCCGTAGCCCTGCTCCGTGATGGGGAAGGTGGAGATGTCCGCCAGAGCCGCCGCGGCGGACTGGTCATTCAGGGCGTCGATGTCGATGGGGGCCTCCACGGTGCTGACCTTTACGTTGGTCAGCAGGGCGTTCATCTCCTTGACGGCGTCCTCGTAGGAGATGGTCTTGATGTTGTCGCCGCTGACGTCATACACCTCCTGGCAGCCGGAGAAGGCCCCCAGGCACAAAAGCAGCGCCAGCGTCAAAGCGAGAATCTTTTTCATACGATTTCCTCCTTCAATAGCTCGATGAAGCTCTTCACGGAGCCGGTGATGTCCACCTTGCTTCCCTGATTGTTGATGTACTCGGTGATGGCGGCGCAGAGGCGCCCGGCCTGATCCAGAGCCTTCTCGTTGTGGGCCTCCGCGTCCTTCAGATTCTGGAGCAGGGGCTCCTCGGGGGAGGCGGCGTCATACATGGTAAGCCAGTTGAAGACCTTGCGCATCATGCCGAAGATGTTCTGCTCCAGCTTATCCAGCAGGGCCTCGGCCTCCGTCAGATCGTCCGCACCGTTCTGCTTCAGCATCCGGCTGAGCCGGGCCTGATAGCTGTTCATCCGGTCCAGCTGGGCCTGATATTTTTCCAGATAGGGAGTGAATTTGGGGGGCATACTGTCGAAGAGCTGGGCCAGATAGCCCCGGATCTCCTCCTCGTTGTAGCGCCCGCTGCTGGTGGAGAGGGGGGCCCGCCGCCGGCTTTCCGCCCGGGCCCTGGCGATGAGCTCCTGGGAAGCCTGCTCTTTCTTTTTCTCCCGCAGCAGGGGCAGAATGGGCAGCAGGGTCAGCAGAAGGCCCAGCAGCATGGCGCCCCGGGCCGCCCAGCTCAGGGCCCGGTAGGCCCCGGCGCCGGCGGAGATCAGCACGGAGGTCTCCGCGCCGGCCAGCACCAGCCTTCCCACCACGGCGGCCAGCAGCAGCGCCGCCCCCGGGATAAATTTCCGGATTTGTTTCATTCTGCCGTCTCCCTTCCGTATGCTCTGAGCCGCTGCAGGGCCTGGGCCAGCTCCGCCGTCTCGGCGTCCGCCTCGGCCCGGGCCGCCGCCCGGATCAGCGCCTTCATATCGTCCTTCATGCGCTCCATCTCCCCGCGCTTTCCCTCCAGCTGGGCCAGCGCCAGCTCCGCCTGATTCAGGCGGACCTGATCCTCGCCCCCCTCGGCCAGCCAAGCCTCCCGGGCCCGGCGGAGCTTTTGGGCCAGCTCCTCCAGCTCCGCCGCGGCGCAGCCGTACTTGAGCCGCAGATTCTGGGCCCTGGCCCGGACCCAGGCCGGAGCGGGGTCCCCGGCGTACCGGAGCTGCTCCAGAGCCGGAGTGAAGCTTCCTTCCTCCAGCACCCGCCGCATCTGATCCGGCGCCTGCCGCAGCAGCAGATCAAAGTCCCGCTGCGCGCGGCTGTGGTTCCCATGAAGCATTGGCCGTCTCTCCTTCCGCTCTCATCCTGCCGCTTCCGTCCGCAGGAGGGCGCGGAAGCGAATCCGGCGGCTTCTTGCGAGGGAAGCCGCCGGATTTCAGCGGTTTTTTAATATTGGTTGTTGGGGTTCTGATTCTGCTGCATGGGTTGCTGCATGGGCTGGGGCACCGGCTGCTGCATGGGCTGCTGCATGGGCTGCGCGGCGGGCGCGGCGGGCACCAGACCCAGCAGGGTGTTGGTCAGCTTGTCCAGGGGGCCCAGGGGCAGGTCGCCGCCCCGGAAGGCGAAGAAGGCCAGCACCAGGAAGGCCACCCGCTCCAGCACCGTCAGGGTGTTGGAGAGCAGATTCTGGGCGTCGTAGATGAAGTCGGGGTGGAAGTAGCCGCCGAACAGGGCCACGATGCTGCCGATCCAGGAGAAGAGGCTGGGGATCACGGCGATCAGCGCGCCCAGCACGGAGAAGCAGGCCATGAGCACGCCGGCCTTGACGGCGTGGAAGCGCAGCCAGTCATTCTGCTCCCGCAGCAGGATATAGCCGCCGAGGAGGAGGAAGGCCACGTAGCCGCTGAAAAAGGCCGCCAGATACGCGAAGCCGGCCAGCAGCTTGGCAGGAACACCGATTCTTGTAGTACCCATGATTCATTTCCGTCCTTTCATTCTTTCTCTTTTTTGGTGAGGAATCCTTTGATCAACAGTCCGGCTCCGACCGCCGCGGGAACCAGCATCAGCAGCAGGTCCAGAACCTTTCCGTAGAACACGATGTGGGTGCCCAGAATAATGGACAGGACCAGCAGCGCCAGCAGGATCGGCAGGAGGATCTTGCAGATCTTGTGGGAGCTGGCCACCAGGAGCGCCACGTCCAGAAGGATCAGGGCAATGAGGATGCCCCCCGTGGAGACCTGGCCAAAGCGATAAAAGCCGAAGCTGCTGATGGCGGTATTGCTGAAGAAGATCACCAGGCTGAACACCACCAGCACCATGCCGATCAAAATCATCTTGTCTCTGTTTTTCATGCTTTTCGCTCCTTTCTCCGGCCTTTCGCCGGTCTCGCCGGGCTCCGCCCGGCTTCAGCCGCCCCGGCCCCGCAGGCAGCTGCGCAGCTCCTCGATCATCTGAGACACAGAATTCAGCTGCTCGATGATCTCGTTCATCCGGAGCATCTCGTTCTGGTCGATGACGCCGTCGCGCATGATGCCGATGAGGTCCTTTGAGATGCCGTCAATGTCCCTGGCATAGCCCAGAAACCGCAGCACCAGCCGGTCCAGACTGCTCTCCGGCGGACTCTGGGGCCGGTCCTTCAGCAGATAGTCTGTGGACACCTGAAAAAGCTCGCTGATGGCCACGATCTTCTCCGGCTCCGGCAGGGCTGAGCCCAGCTCCCACTTGGAAACCGTCTGACGGCTCACGTCCATGCGCTCGGCAAAGGCCGCCTGGGTCATATGGGCCCGGGTCCGCAGAATGCTGATCTTGTCCCCGATCTCCGACATGGCGCTGTCCTCTCCCCGACCGTGCCGGGGTCCTTTCGGCTGTATTAATATTGTATCGTGTCCCGCTGAAAAAGTAAACCACCCGGCGGTTGCTTTTTTCGCCCGCTGCGCAACCGGCGGTTTCCCCGCGGGATATTTTTTCTCTGCGCTTATTGATTATTTTATCATGTTCTTCACAAAAATGCAATATGTTTCCGGGGGAAGGCGGAACAATTTCTGAACCCTGAACTCCACCAAAAAAGCTCTGGATTTTTCCGCCCGGATATGCTATACTGGGGAAACCGGCCCGCGGATCGGTCCGGGGCGAGCTTTTCGCCGGTAATATTCAATTATACTGCATAATCCACGGAAAGGGACCCCCGTCTCTTTCCGCGTTGCCGCGTGGACGCAAGGCCGCGCTGAAAGGAAACGGAGGACTATGGACCTTTTGCTGAACGCCCTGAAACGGCTGCCCGAATATGAGACCGTCCGGAAGACCCTGGCCCGGGGACGCTCTGTGGGGGTCTCCGGCGCGGCCCAGATCAACCGCTCCCACCTGATTGCCGGGCTGTTCCGGGACCTGGGGCGGCCCATGCTGGTGATCTGCCAGGACGAGCTGGCCTGCCGCCGGACCCAGGAGGAGCTCACCGCCTTCCTGGGGACCGCCTTCCCCATTCTGCCGGGGCGGGATCTGACCTTCTACGACACCGCCGCGGCCTCCCGCCAGTGGGAGCAGAAGCGGCTGCGGCTCTTATACCGCATGGCCCTGGGCCAGGAGCCCCTGGTCATCGCCTCCTGGGAGGCTCTGGCCCTGCGGACCCTCCCCAAGGGCACCCTGCTGGGGGCCGCCCTCTGCCTGCGCCCCGGGGCGATTTTCGACCTGGAGGAGCTGGCGGGACGGCTGGTACGCAGCGGCTACACCCGCTGCCAGATGGTGGAGGGCGTGGGCCAGTTTGCCGTCCGGGGCGGGATCCTGGACGTCTACAGCCCCGCCATGGAGAACCCCCTGCGGGTGGAGTTCTTCGGGGACGAGATCGACGCCATGGGGCTCTTTGACCCCCTGAGCCAGCGCCGGGTGGAGAACGTGGAGGAGGCCGTCATCCTGCCGGTGGCGGAGACCCTGCCCCTGCTGCACCCCGGCGGGCTGGAGGGACTCTGCGGAGACCTGGAGCGGCTCATCGCCCGGCAGAAGCGGCGGAAAAACCGCAACGAGGCCCTGCTGAAGACCCTGGAGGCCGACCTGGAGAAGCTGCAAAACCGGGGCTTCTTCGGGGCCAGCGACCGCTACATGAGCCTGATCTGCCCGGAATTCACCACCGCCGCGGACTATCTGCCCGAGGATGGGGTCCCGGTCTTCTGCGACCACGGCAATCTGCGCCGGGCCGCTGCGGGCTGGGAGGAGGACCTGGGTCTGCAGCTGGACTCCCTGCTCCAGGGGGGCATCCTGGCGGGAGAGCTCTGCGACTTCGGCAAGGGCTGGGACCAGCTCTGCGCCGGGCTGGAGGGCCGGGGCGCTCTGTTTCTGGACGCCTTTCTGGCCTCCGCCTATCCGCCGGAGCTGCAGCCCGCCGCCCTGCTGGACCTGGTGGCCAAGCAGCTGCCCTCCTACGGGGGCAATTTAGAGGTGGCGGCCCAGGACCTGGTCCACTATCAGAAAAACGGTTACCGGACTCTGGTGCTCTGCGGCAACCGCCGCCGGGGGGAGATCCTGGAGCGCTTCCTGCGGGACCGGGAGATCGCCGTCACCATGGCCTTCCCTGCGGAGGACTGGCCGGGGCCGGGGGGCGTGTTCCTCACCGACGGCAGCCTGCCCAGCGGCATGGAGTACCCCACCGTGAAGCTGGCGGTGCTCACCGAGGGCCAGCTGCTGGCCCGGGCCGCCCGGAAGCCCCGGGCCAAGGCCAAGACCACCAACCGCCAGAAGCTCAACTCCTTCACCGATCTGAGCCCGGGAGACCTCATCGTCCACGAGCACCACGGCATCGGCCGCTACGTGGGCATGGAGCAGATGAAGGTGGACGGCGCCCTCAAGGACTACGTGAAGATCGCCTATCAGGGGACGGACGTGCTCTACGTGCCCGCCACCCAGATGGACCTCATCTATAAATACATCGGCGCGGCCCAGGACAGCCCCGTGAAGCTCAACAAGCTGGGGGGCGACGCCTGGGAGAAGACCAAAAAGCGGGCCAAGGCCGCCGTGAAGGACCTGGCCGACGGGCTCATCAAGCTCTACGCCGAGCGCAAGCGGCGCATGGGCTTCGCCTTCGCCGCCGACACCCCCTGGCAGCGGGAATTCGAGGACAATTTCCCCTTCGCGGAGACCGACGACCAGCTGCGCTGCATCCATGAGATCAAGGGGGACATGGAGTCCCCCGCCCCCATGGACCGGCTGCTCTGCGGAGACGTGGGCTTCGGCAAGACGGAGGTGGCCCTCCGGGCCGCCATGAAGGCCATGCTGGACTCCAAGCAGGTGGCCATTCTGGTGCCCACCACGGTGCTGGCCCAGCAGCATTTCGTCACCGCCTCCCGGCGCTTCGAGGGTTTCCCGGTGAACATTGAGGTGCTCTCCCGCTTCCGCAGCCCGGCCCAGCAGAAGCGGGCCCTGGCGGGGCTCCGGGCCGGGACCGTGGACCTCATCGTGGGCACCCACAAGCTGCTGCAGAAGGACGTGGTCTTCAAGGACCTGGGCCTGCTCATCGTGGACGAGGAGCAGCGCTTCGGCGTCACCCACAAGGAAAGGCTGAAGGAACTTTCCCGGGGCGTTGACGTCTTAACCCTGTCCGCGACCCCCATCCCCCGCACCCTGAACATGGCCCTCTCGGGCCTGCGGGATATGTCCACCATCGAGGAGCCCCCTCTGGACCGCTACCCGGTACAGACCTTCGTGCTGGAGCACAACGAGCCCGTGCTGGACGACGCCATCCGGCGGGAGCTGGCCCGGGGCGGACAGGTCTACTATCTCCACAACCGGGTGGAATCCATCTCCCAGTGCGCCGCCCGTCTGGCAGCCCGCCACCCCGGCGCCGAGGTGGCCGTGGCCCACGGCAAGATGAACGAGGAGCAGCTGGGGGACGTGATGCAGCGCATGGCCGACGGGGAGATCCAGATCCTGGTCTGCACCACCATCATCGAGACCGGCATCGACATCCCCAACGTCAACACCCTGATCATCGAAGACGCGGACCGGCTGGGTCTGGCCCAGCTGCACCAGCTCCGGGGCCGGGGGGGCCGCTCCTCCCGCCACGCCTTCGCCTATCTCAGCTTCCGCCGGGGCAAGGTGCTTTCCGAGGTGGCGGAGAAGCGGCTGGAGGCCATCCGGGAGTACGCGGAGTTCGGCTCCGGCTTCAAGATCGCCATGCGGGACCTGGAGATCCGGGGCGCGGGGAATCTGCTGGGGGCGGAGCAGTCCGGCCACATCCTCTCCGTGGGCTACGATATGTATCTGAAGCTGCTGGAGGAGGCCGTGCTGGAGGAACGGGACGGCCCGGAGGCCAAGCCCGTGGAATGCACCGCGGATTTCGACATCACCGCCAACATCGACAAGGACTACGTGGAAAACGGCGAGCAGCGCATGGACCTCTACCGGCGCATGGCCGCCATCCGCTCCCAGGCGGACGCCGACGAGCTGCTGGACGAGATCGTGGACCGCTACGGAGACCCCCCGCGGGGCGTTTTGAATCTCATCGACGTGGCCCTGCTCCGGGCCAAGGCCGCGCCCCTGGCCGTCACGGACATCACCCAGAAGGGCCGGGAGATCCTCTTCACCCTGCTGGCTCTGGACTTTGAGACCGTCTCCGCCCTCTGCGCCGCGCCGGGGCTCAGCGGCAGGCTCTTCCTGCTGCCCAAGACCAGGCAGCCGGTGCTGCGGCTGCGGCTGCGGGAGGGGGAGAACAGTCTCAAGGCCGCCGGGCAGCTGGTGGACGCCTTCGCCGCCCTGGTGGGAGATCCGGAGGACCGCTGATTTCGATTATTTTTTCAATCGTTACGAAATGTCATTGCATTTTTTTCGTCCTATGGGTATAATATGAAATTAAGATACAGAATCGAAGCACAGGAAAGGAGGCGCTTTCTTTGGCAAAAGGAAAGTTTGAAGCCGGTAAGGGCGGCGTGAAATCCGTGGGCCGCGCCGACCCATACGCCGTGAGAAATAAGCCCGCGAAGCAGGAGGTCCGGAACAGGCTCTGGCCCATTCTGGCCGCCGTGGCCGGGGTGGCCGTGCTGGTCATCGGCATCCTGATCCTCAATCGGGGCGGGAACAAGCTCCCCGTCCCCGCCGAGTCCAGCGACGCTCCCATCTCCACCCGGGAGCTGCTGGGTATGCCCAGAGCCCAGCTGGAGCAGCGCTTTGCCCAGCTGGACAGCCAGTTGAAGCAGGACCTGGCCCTGACCCTGGAGCCCGCTCCGGCGGACCCCCAGCGCACGGAGGCCCCCATCCTGCTGACCCTGAGCTCCGCGGAGAGCGGCGCCGGACTGGATCTGACCAAGCTGAAGACGGATCTGGACGCCGGCGTGGGCCAGGAGCAGGGCGACAGCTACCTGCTGGACCCCCGGGACTATCTGACCCTGGACGAGCAGGGTCTGCGGCGCTTTTTGCAGAGCGTGGCCGACGAGTACGGCACGAAGTTTGAGCCCTCCTCCGTCACCCTGGAGGACGCCGCCCCGGAGGACGCTCCCAAGGACGAGGAGGCCGAGGCGCCCCGGAAGGTGCTGATCATCCGCACCGGCCTGGTGGGCCGGGACTTCACCGCCGACCAGCTCTTTGACAGCGTCAAGGCCGCCTACGAGACGGTGCTGGTGGCGGAGGAGCCCGAGGCCGCCATGCGGGCCAAGCTCAGCTATCCGCTCCAGGTCCCCGATCCCGTGGACCCGGAGGAGCTCAGCCAGCTCTACTGCAAGGAGCCCGTCAACGCCGCCCTGGATAAGAAGAGCGGCGACATCACCCCCGAGGAGGACGGCTTCGGCTTTGACAAGGAGGAGCTCAGCGCCGCCCTGGCCGCGGCGGAGCCCGGCGCGGAGCTGCGGGTCCCCCTGACCACCCTCCACCCGGAAATCGACGCCAAGTTCCTGTCAGAAAATCTCTTTAAGGACGTGGTGGGCGAGGCCCACACCAAGCATACCTCCAATTCCAACCGCACCACCAATCTGAAGCTGGCCTGCGCCGCCATCGACGGGACCATCGTTCTGCCCGGCGAGACCTTCTCCTTCAACGATACCGTGGGCGAGCGCACCGAGGCCAAGGGCTACAAGGAGGCTCTGGCCTACGTCTCCGGCGGGCAGTCCAAGCCCGAGACGGGCGGCGGCATCTGCCAGGTGGCCTCCTCCATCTACTACGCCGTGCTGCAGGCCGATCTCAACACCGTGGCCCGGGAGCCCCATATGTTCATGGTGGACTACGTGCCCTTCGGCATGGACGCCACGGTCTACTGGGGCTATCTGGACTACAAGTTCGAGAACAGCAGCCCCTTCCCCATCCAGATCGAGGCCTCCGTCTCCGGGGGCAAGGTCCACATCGTCCTCCACGGGACCGAATGGAAGGACTACACCGTGGAGCTCAGCTACGAGATCCTGGAGACCGATCCCTGGACCACCGTGGAAAAGGAGGTCCCCAACGACGGCACCTATTCCAAGGGGCAGGTGATCACCACCCCCTACACGGGCTACAAGGTAGCCACCTACAAGACCACCCATGACCGGGAAACCGGCAAGAAGCTGGAGACCACCCAAATCGGCATCAGCCGCTACAACCGGCGGGACCGGGTGGTGGCGAAGCCCGTGGGCGAAGCCGCGCCCAGGCCGACGCAGCCCACCCCCACGCAGCCCAAGCCGACCCAGCCCACCCCCACGCAGCCCAAGCCCACGGAGCCCGCTCCGCCCCAGCCTAAGCCCACCGAGCCCAAGCCCACCGAGCCTAAGCCCACGGAGCCCAAGCCCACCGAGCCCGCTCCCACGGAGCCCAAGCCCACCGAGCCCACGCCCACGGAGCCCGCGCCCACGGAGCCCGCTCCCACGGAGCCCGATCCGGGTGAAGAAGGCGGCTGAGGCGCGCAACGCAACGGATCTGTAAGGAGGAACCTGTCATGAAAGCTGCCAAGCTGCTTGCTTTGATCCTGGTCCTGACCCTGCTGGCCGCCCTGCTCACCGCCTGCGGCAATACTGCCATGACAGCCGCCGCGGGTACATACGAGGGGCAGTACCTCAAGCTGGTGGGAGACGAGACAAAGATCGAAGACCCCTTCTCCCTGACGCTGAAGGCCGACGGCACCGGCACCCACAGCCGGGACGGCCTGGAGTACAGCGTCACCTGGACTCTGGAGGGCGAGACCTTCACCATGGCGGAAAAGTTTTTGGGCATCACCAACGACTACACCGGCACCCTGAAGGACGGTGCGCTCCACCTCTACAACGGCGACCCCAGCTATGATTTTACCTACGAGTTCTTCTATCAGAAGAAGTGATCCCTGCGGCAAGGGCCGGACGCCAGGCGTCCGGCCCTTTGCCGCAGCTTGTCAAAGCATTCCGCCGTTCCGTAGGGAAGGCTCATGCCCGCGCAGCGGGACGAGCCTTCCGCTCCGCCGCAGGCGGAGATCGACACGCTTCATCATATCATTGTCGCCCTTTGGGCGACCGGCGCGATCGTCCCCGCCTGCGGCGGGGCATGATCACGCCCTACGGCGTCATCGCTTTGGTTCCGCAGGGAGGTCTGAACCGTTACGCCGCAAATTGTAAAAACTTTTCCGGCCCTTGCGAAATTTGCCGGGCTGTGCTATACTATAGAAAAAGAACGCAACGGAGGCTTCGCCATGTTTTTTGACCGTGAACGCTATCTCTACCGCCGGCCCCAGCTGATGGAGGTCATCTGCCAGCTGCGCTTCCCCACCATTCTGTCCATCGGCGCCCGGGACCCGGTGGATTTCCAGGAGGCCATCCGCCAGGACTTCCCCCAGTACAAGCGGCTGCAGGAGCAGCCCCAGCCCAAGCTCACCGGCGCCCCCGGCAGCTTCCGGGTGGAGGAGGGGGAACGGATCACCAACTATCAGTTCCTCTCCGCCGACGGCAAGTGGAAGGTGAATCTCACCAACAATTTCATCGCCCTGGCCACCCCCGCCTATACCAAGTGGGAGGATTTCGCCGCCAAGCTGGACCTGATCCTGGCCCAGTTCATCCCCATCTACCGCCCCTCCTACTTTGAGCGGGTGGGTCTGCGCTTCATCAACGCCTTTTCCCGCAAGGCCCTGGATCTGGAGGGCGTTCCCTTCCGGGAGCTGTTCCAGCCGGGCTACCTTGGGCTCCTGGGGGAGGAGGACGTCCGGGAGGAGGGCTTCGCCCGGGCTGGGCAGGACGTCGAGCTCAGCATCTCCGGCGGCTGCCGGGTGAAGCTCCACGCGGGCCCCGGCATGGTCCAGCGGGGAAACGTGAAGGACGGCGAGGTGCGCTTCATCCTGGACAACGACGTCTTTATGAACGGCAAGCTGCCGGTGGCCCAGTGCGCCCCGGCCCTGCAGACCGTCCACATCCAGGCGGACCGGCTCTTTGCCGGCGCCATTACCCAGCGCCTCCACGAGGCCATGGAGCCCCTGCCTCTGGATTGATTTTCACAAGCAAAGCGCATCGGCAGCCGACCCCCTTGCAGGGTCGGCTGCCGATTTTTACCCTCACTCCATCGCCTCAAAGACAAACGCCTGCTCCTGGGCGAACTGCTCCGCCTCGGAGCCGGGGACCCCTCGGATCACCATGCTGCGGGGGCATCCCACGCAGGCGTCGCTGGAGATCCATTGCACAGAGGCCGGGATGGTGAGAACGCTGAGGGCGGCGCAATCCTGGAAGGCACCGCCTCGGATCGACGTGACTCCCTCCGGGATCGTCAGTTCCTTCAGCGAGCCGCAGTCGCTGAACAGCTCCGTTTCGATCACCTTCAGCGCTGTCGGGAGGGTCACGTCCGTCAGCGCGCCGCAATCCAGAAAGCTCAGCCACCCGATGTGCTCCAGAGCCTGGGGAAGCCGCACGGCGCTCAGACTGCCGCAGCCAAAGAAGACGTAGCTGCCAAAGCTCCGCACGCTCTCCGGCAGGGTCAGGGTCGTCAGCTTGCTGTTGGAGAAGGCGCCGGTCCCCACGGTCTCCAGAGAGGCCGGGAGCTGAAGCTCCTGCACGGCGCAGGAGGCAAAGGCGGAGTTCTCCAGCACCCGAACCCCCGCGGGGACCGTGAAGCTCCCGCTCTTCCGGGTGGGACAGCGGATGAGATGGGTCTGATCCGCGCTGTACAGCACCCCGTCCCGGCTGGAAAACCAGGGATTCCCCCGGGCCACCTCATAGGCCGTCCTGGCCCGGATGCTCACGATGTTTTCCGGGGTCTCCCAGTAAGTCCATTCCTGATAATCCTCCCCGTTGCCGCTGAGATAGCGCAGGGTGGAGGGCAGCTCCACCCGCTCCGCCTGGATCGTCGTATGAAACAGGGTGCCCAGGGTCTCGACGCCCTCCTCCACCACGATCTTCTCCAGGTACAGGTCCGTGTCGAAGCCGTATTCCTGCCACACGGCGTCCCA